>Ga0066850_10001863_pt1 | contig 10849 bp, 10 predicted proteins | sample ETNtaG_4_FD_67282 | JGI IMG/M metagenome (GOLD analysis project Ga0066850, IMG submission 67282) | Marine microbial and viral communities from oxygen minimum zone, Eastern Pacific Ocean - ETNP201406SV67 | ecosystem: Environmental > Aquatic > Marine > Oceanic | place: Pacific Ocean: Eastern... | reverse complement strand
AGCGTTGCACGCCCACCAAGGCGCTCGATGATGTCGTGTGCATTGGCGGGCAGGGCCACCACATCGTCTGCGGGTTGCACCACCAGAACGTCGGCGCTGCCGGCCGTCCACCAACCGCTGAGATCATCTGCCTCCACCGCCCTTCCCTGGAGTTGGGCCACAGCCGGGAACCAGCCACCCGTCCACACCGATGGATCATTCCCGGGTGCGAAAAAGGCCATGTCCACTGCAGCAAGGTGTTCCTCGGGTGATGCGCTCGTGTCAAAGACACGCCTGAGGGCAGCCATGTGCTCAGGTGCTGGCCTGAAGCGGCCACCGCAGGCCAGAAGCACAACGCCGGAGACGAGGTCTGGTTGCCGGGTGGCCACAAGCCTCGCCAACCGGTTGCCGAAGGCGTGACCCACGACCGTGGCCGGAACCAGGCCAAGGGCCTTGATTACGGCAACCGCATCATCGGCAAGGTTGCCCATGGACACACCCTCCAGCACCCCGGTGCTGCCACCTATCCCCCTCGGCTCAGGTGCAACTGCCCGGTAGCCCTTGACGGCAAGACGTTGCGCCAGGTCCTCGAAGTCGGATGCGCCGCGACCGAGAGACGGAAGCATCACAACGGCGTGCCCTGTGCCGATCGACCTGACGTGGATTGGACCGGCAGGTCCCTCCACCAGGAACGTTGACCAGGCCCCGGCAGAGTTGGGCGAAGCGTTCTCGTCCACTGCTGGATCGCCGCTCTCACTCATCACGAACCGATTGTCGCGTAAAGGTCCGACGCCCCTGACACCGGGCTGGTGCCTCCGTTCGGCGGGCATCGAAGTCTTATTGCGCTCCCGCCTGAAAGTGCTTCTCGGTTTCCTGTCGGTTGAGGACGTACGTCGCATCCGGGTCGAAACGTTCTTCCCAACCGTCAACAACCCATTCGGGCATGACCCAGTAGGTGAACCCGTCGGGTAGGTCAACGTACTTCCACACCCGATGGCTCTTGAAGAACGGCCTGATGATCCCGGTGGTAGCGAGGAGCTCCCGCATGTCAAGCCACAAGGACAAGTAGTCCTCCCTGAAGTGGGCCATGAGGTATTGATGCTCTAACGGCCCGGTGTACTCAACGGTGGTGCGAAAGTCAGCTGCCGCTAGCCGTGACATGACATCCTCGACATTCACCATGTCGACTGGTCGACGCCCCATCTCATAGGCAACAGTCTCTCAGACCGCTATGGCTTTCAAGATCCTGGTCAAACCACTTCTGGAAGACTGGTGGTACGAGGAGGTGAGGGTCTGAGGTGTTACACGAGTGTCGGAGGGGGGACTTGAACTCACCTCACCCACCCGGCATCTGGCGTCGTCCTGCGGTAGCCAGCGCCCGACCAATACATCTAGTAACGGCTGAATTCGCTCCCTGCAGCTAGATGCCGTCCAAGGTGCTGGATGCCATTGGCAAACCATTAGCAACGCGACACCCCTACTCGGTTAGGGCCCCGATTGGCAAAGCGCTAAACGCTCAGTCATGACTCGCTGCTATTGGCCCTCAACCCGAAGAACGGGCCGGCGCCGATGCACCCTCATTGCACAGAATGCATGTAACTACATGGGCACAGAGTTACATGACAGACACACAGGCCTGATCCCACGGGCGCTAGCGGTCCAGACGGACACCTCGGAAAGATTTCTGTGTTTCGATCCACCCCCGTCTGGGTGGCTAGTTGCGGATGCGCTAGACAGATGAGATTCCGAGTCCCTAGTAGGGGCCGGCCTCCCCTGACGAACTGCTGGTGGGTATGAGCGCTACTTCGAACATCCAGACGATCCAGGATTGCTGGGCGCCCCTTAGGGTCCTCGGGATCTCTGACCAAGTGGATGTCGGCGTCCTGATCGACGACGAACTGCTCGACAGCTCGCTTAGGGCGCTGCAGATCAAGTTCCACCCGGATCGGACCGGTGCCGACTCCGTGGACCGGGAGCTGCGCGAGGAGAAGTTCAAGGCTGTCAGGGCGGCCTACGAAACCGTCAAGTCCGCCGACTTCACCTGTGTGTGGTGCGGCGCCAGGGCCGATTCACGGTCAATTTTCTGGGAGTGGATCTCACGGGTGCTGTTCCAGATCGGGAGACGTGTTGGCCGGACAGGTCTGATCCGGAAGCCGCCGGAGTGATCCTCGGGGGCTAGACCCTCCTGATCGGCCCTCGCTTGTCACAACCCGTGTCACAGAATGCGGACCACCACACGGACACAGACCTACCCGACAGGCACACAGCCTTGAATTCACCGGCACTCGCAGTCCAGCTGAATGTCCTGGACAGCTTTCTGTGTTTCGATTCCCCTCAGCTCCACAAGGGCGTGTTCGCAGTTCTTGCGTGCACGTGTTCACAATTTCGTTTCCCTCCTGTCACCCCCAGCCCAGCTCGCGCAGGCGGTCGTCGTCGATGCCGAAGTGATGGGCCACCTCGTGCACGACGGTAACCCCTATCTCGCGGCGTAACTGGTCCTTGTCGCGGCAGATGTCGCAGATGGCCAGCCTGAAGAGCAGTATCCGGTCGGGCAGGGTGGCACCACTGCCGTAGCCCTCCCTGTCGGTCAACGGAACTCCCTCGTAAAGGCCGAGCAGGTTCCGCGGCTCGCCACGGTCGGCGACAAGTACCGCCACGTTCTCCATGAGGTCGCCGAGTTCGGATGGCAGGGAGTCGAGGGCCTCGGCCACGAGTTCCTCGAATATGTCCACGGGCATCGGTTCCACACCGGCGATGGTAGGTGCAGCCAACTGGAGCTCCCAGCCCTTGAGGTCCCTGGCCCCGGTGAGGACCGCCCCTTGGAGGTTTACATTCGGGTGGTCAGCTGCTGGTCCGGCTCACCATCTTTCCCTGTCGCAACATATCGTTGGAGAAGGCCGAACATGCCTGGCGGCCCGACCGAAGTCCTTGGAGAGTGAACATGGGTAGATCATTAAAGACTCCGTTATGCGAACGGTTGGAGATAGACCTCCCGATCTTCTCAGCCGGCATGGGACCAATTGCTGGGCCTGAACTCGTGGCAGCTGTATCCAACGCAGGAGGCCTCGGGGTGCTTGGTTGCACCACGATGTCCCCGGAACAGGTGCGGACCGTCATCCGAAGTACCCGCGAGTTGACCGATCGACCATTCGGAGTCGACCTCATCTTGCCTGCCCGTATTGACCAGGGTGGTGCGACGATCACAGACGTCGCTACACAGATTCCTTCCGCCCACCGCGAAGCAGCGGCACGCATTGCCACCGATCTAGGAGTTGACCGATCGGAGCGAAACACAAACCATGAACCCGATAGAAACGCTCTAGGGACTGATGCCGAAGCTCAAATCCAGGTCGTCCTAGAAGAAGGGGTCCCGGTATTCGTCGGTGCCCTCGGCTCACCTGGTTTCGTGGTGGACCGCTTCCACGAAGCCGGTGCGGTAGTGATGTCGGTAGTTGGCAACACGAAACAGGCTGTGAGCGTCGCAAGGGACGGCGCCGATGTTGTCATCGCACAAGGTACAGAAGGTGGCGGCCACACTGGACACGTCGGGACTCTCGCCCTTCTACCCCAGGTACTCGATGCCGTTGAGGTTCCAGTTGTTGCCGCTGGTGGGATTGGCGACGGTCGCGGCCTTGCGGCTGCCCTTGTCATGGGTTGTGAAGCCGTGTGGATTGGAACTCGATTCCTAGCCACCGAAGAAGCAGGTATCGCTGGTTGGCAAAAGGCTGGACTGGTCAACGCCGCTGACCAGTCACCTGTCATCAGTCGCGCCTACACGGGAAAGCGGTTCCGACTCCTCCCGAACCAGTGGACTGAGGCCTGGGAAGCTTCTGACCTGGACCCACTTCCCATGCCATTACAACCGGTCCTCACCGAGTTGACTCTCGGTTCCTGGGCGACTGACAGCGGTGGCAAGGAAGGGATCTCCATGAACGGCGCCGGCAACATTGTCGGCCTTGTCAAGGAAGTAGTGCCAGCAGCCGAAGTGGTACGACAGATGGCCCAGGATGCACTGGCGTGTTTGGATGACATGCCCCCCAGAGGGGCTGGAGCCCGATAGTCACTGTTGTCCGAGCCGTCCGGCCAGATGGTGTCCTCGTTTGAAACCACCCCGGCAAGGTTCGCGGTGTTGAGGTTCGCCCCGCGGAGGTTCGCCCCGGAGAGGTTCACCCCTTCGAGATCCGACTAGTGAGGTCTGCCCCTCTGAGGCCCGCCTCTGGTTCGATCGTCCAGCCGTTGACCACCACGGCCTCCGCAGTCGTCGACCGTCGCCGGGCACAGCACCGTAGTTCGGAGTAGTTGTGGAGGCTCCCGCACTTATCGGGTGAACCCTCCCGTCAGGGTCCCATCAGACCCCAGTCCGTGTACGGAGCAGGAAGAACTGCGAACACGCCACAAGACATTCTGGGGACTCTGACCTCTTCCGAGAGCAGAGTTCGACCGGTCAGGCGTTCATCTGCTCGCGAAGCTTCATCATGGCCACGGAGTCACCGACCGGCTGGATCTTTGCTGTGCCCGAGGCGACGATCGGGAACAGGCCGGTGAAGATCTGTGTGACGTCGTCGGCATCTATCACGAAGAAGAAATCATGCCCCGGTGGGTCCACCCAGGCACCGATCACCTCGTTCACGTTCTCGGTGAGCGAGTCCATAACCGCACCGAAGGTGTCGGCGAGGGCGGCCTCGTCGTGAGCCGGACAGGTGTTCTCGTCGTGGTGGTGCGTGACGTGAAAGAGCATGTCGTGTGTCCCCTTTGATCATGGCTGCCTCCCCACTGGGGCAACTGAGGCCAAGTTAGACCACGCGGGAAGGGTCGAACGAAGTCGGTGCCGCAAGGCTGACCGAATACCTATCTCCTGAGCCGTCGACTTCGAGGACCGCATCCGACAGACCCCCAGCCTCAGCGACCGTGGCCCCTCAGCCAGCTGAGCAGGGCGTCGGCCACCGCCTCCGGCTGCTCAGGGAGCAGTGCGTGGCCGGCGTCTGCCGCGGCCACCAACGTCGCACGCTCACCCAGGCGCTCCACAATGTCGTCTGCGTTGGCGGGCAGGGCCACCACGTCATCTGCAGGCTGGAGCACCAGCACATCGGCGCTGCCTGCCTTCCACCACACGCCTGGATCATCGGCTTCGACCGCCCTCCCCTGGAGTTAGGCAACTGCAGGAAACCAGCCTCCCTCCCACACCGACGCATCGTTGCCCGACGCAAAGAAGGCTGTGTCCACTGCAGCTATATGTTCCCCGGGTGTTGCGTCGGTGTCGAAGACCCGCCTGAGTGCCGCCATGTGCTCGGGTGCCGGCCTGACCTGTCCTCCGCAGGCCAGGAGTACGACGCCGGCGACGAACTCCGGGTGCCGGGTGGCCACCAGCCGCACCAGCCGGTTGCCGAAGGCGTGACCGACAATGGTCGCCGGAGCCAGGCCCAGAGCCTCGATCACGAAAACTGCGTCGTCGGCAAGGTCGCCCATGGATACGCCCTCCAGTGACCCGGTGCTGCCACCTATCCCCCTTGGCTCCGGGGCGACAGCCCTGTAGCCCCTGGCAGCGATTCGTTGTACGAGGCCATCAAAGTCGGATGCTCCCCTGCCAATAGAGGGCAGCATCACCACGGGGTGTCCAGATCCGATCGAGTGGACCTGGATCGGACCGGCTGGGCCCTCCACCACGAGCGTCGCCCCGGCTCCGGCAGGGCTGGGTGACACCGTCCCGGCCACTGCCGGATCGCTGCTGTCGCTCACCATGAGCCGATTGTCGCGTACAGGTCCGATTCCCCTGTAACCGGAACGGCGTCTGGGCACACATCACGGTAACCATGAAGCCACGAGAGGCGTTTCGTTCGACCGGTCGGCGTGTCAGACTCCCCCGCCATGGCCGAGCATTCAGCCGGATGGCAGTTCTGGATCGATCGAGGTGGCACGTTCACCGACATTGTTGCTCGCCGCCCCGACGGCTCGATCACAGCCCACAAACTGCTATCGGAGAACCCGCGACAGTATCCGGATGCCGCTGTCGCCGGCATCAGACATGTTCTCGACCTCGGCGCCGACGAGCCCCTTCCCTCGGGGATGATCGACAGCGCAAAAATGGGCACGACAGTTGCCACGAATGCGCTGCTTGAACGCCAGGGTGAACCCACCCTTCTGGTCGTGACCCGGGGGTTCGCCGACGCCCTCCGGATCGGCTACCAGGCCCGCCCGGAACTGTTCGCACTCGACCTCGTCCTGCCCGAGATGCTCTACAGGGAGGTAGTCGAGGTTGACGAGCGGATGGGCGCTCGAGGTGAGGTCCTCACACCACTCGACCTGGAACAGGCCCGCTCAGACCTGACCCGGGCCTACGGGTCGGGGCTCTCCTCTGTCGCCATCGCCCTCACCCACGGCTACCGCTACACCGAGCATGAGGAGGCGCTGGCCTCCCTCGCCGAGGAGGTCGGCTTCACACAAGTGTCGGTCAGTCACAGGGTCAGCCCACTGATGAAGTTGGTGTCGCGCGGCGACACGACGGTCGTCGACGCATACCTCTCACCGGTGCTGCGGCGATACGTGAACCAGGTAGAGGAGCAGCTGTCAGCCGGAGGTGGCGAGGGTGACTCCCCTCTGCTCATGTTCATGCAGTCCAACGGCGGGCTCACCGACGCCAGGCACTTCCAGGGAAAGGACGCCCTGTTGTCGGGGCCGGCAGGTGGTGTCGTAGGAATGGTCGCCACGGCCGGTGAGGCCGGCTTCGACCGGCTCATCGGCTTCGACATGGGTGGCACCTCGACAGACGTATCCCACTATGGCGGCGAGCTGGAACGCACCTACGAGACCGAGGTGGCGGGAGTTCGGGTGCGGGCCCCGATGATGCTCATCCACACCGTTGCCGCAGGCGGCGGCTCGATCGTCCACTTCGACGGTGCGCGAATGCGGGTGGGCCCCGACTCGGCCGGCGCCGACCCGGGCCCGGCCTGCTACGGCAATGGTGGTCCCCTCACGATCACCGACTGCAACGTGATGCTGGGTCGGCTACGTCCCGAGTTCTTCCCGGCGGTGTTCGGCCCGGGCGGAGACCAGCCTCTCAACATGGAGGTGGTCCACCGTCTGTTCACTTCCCTCACCGCTGAGGTTGCCGCTGCCACCGGCACCCCGACCACTGCCGAGGAACTGGCTGAGGGGTTTCTCACCATCGCTGTCGAGAACATGGCGAACGCAATCAAGAAGATCTCGGTACAGCGCGGCCACGACGTAACTGGCTACGTGCTCGTCTGCTTCGGTGGAGCCGGAGGCCAGCATGCATGCCTGGTGGCAGACCGTCTGGGTATCGAAAAGGTTCTGGTGCATCCACACGCCGGCGTGCTCTCCGCTCTCGGGATCGGCCTGGCCGACGTGCGCACTGTGAACGACGAATCGGTGGAGTCGGATCTGTCCGATGAGACCCTCACCGCGGTCCTCGAGGTCACCGGGCGCCTCGAACAGGCTGGTCGGGCCACGGTCGCAGCGCAGGGGGTGGACGACGATCAGATCGAGGCGTTTGCCCGTCTTGCCGTCCGATATGACGGCAGCGACACATCCCTGCACGTGCCGCTGGGCCCGGTCGGCGACGTCGTTGCGGCCTTTGAGGCCGCCCACCACTCCAGGTTCGGTTTCACTTCACCCGGCAAGTCGATGATCGTCGAGTCCTCCCAGGTTGAGGTGGTGGGGCACTCCGACACCGTCGCCTCAACCGTCGCACGGGCCGAAGTTGGTGAGTCCGGTCCCCTGGGTGTGTTCACCTCGGTAATGGACGGCAGGACCTACGACACCCCGTTCGTGGACCGCGAAACCCTCCCAGCCGGCAGCGCTGTGGACGGTCCCGCCGTGGTCATCGAGGCCAACTCAACGACGGTCCTCGAACCGGGCTGGCAGGCAGTAGTCCGCGACACGGGCGACCTGCTCGTGTCACGGGTCGTCCCCCGCCCCGACCAGGTTCGTCTTGGAACCGACCAGGCTGACCCAGTCCAGTTGGAGATCTTCAACAACCTGTTCATGAACGTGGCCGAGCAGATGGGCCTGGTCCTCGAGAACACGGCCGTCTCGGTCAACATCAAGGAGCGCCTGGACTTCTCTTGTGCCATCTTCGACCCGACCGGCGACCTCATCGCCAACGCTCCCCACATGCCCGTCCACCTGGGCTCGATGAGCGAGACCATCAAGTCGGTGATCGCCCAAAACTCCGAACCGGGCGATCACCAGCCCAGCCACATGTCACCGGGCGATGTCTTCGTCTTGAACGCCCCCTACAACGGTGGCACCCACCTGCCGGACATCACTGTGGTCAAACCTGTCTTCGAGGGTGGCGAGATCATCTTCTACGTGGCCTCCCGGGGCCACCACGCCGACGTGGGTGGGATGACGCCGGGTTCGGCGCCAGCCAACTCCACCTCGGTCGAGCAGGAGGGGGTGTTGTTGAACGGCGAGAAACTGGTCGAGGACGGCGTGTTCCTCGAAGATGACCTGAGGGAACTTCTGGCAACGGGCCCCTACCCGGCCCGCAGCCCCGATCAGAACGTGGCGGACCTGAAAGCCCAGGTGGCTGCATGCGAGAAGGGCACGATCGAACTGCTCAAGGTGGTCGACCACTACAGCCTCGATGTTGTGCACGCCTACATGGCCCACGTGAAGCGAAACGCCGAGGACTCCGTCCGACGTCTGATCGGAACACTCAGCGACTGCTCGTTCACCTACGGGACCGACGACGGCCACCAGGTGTCGGTATCGATCACCGTCAACCGGGCGGCCGGTTCTGCAACCATCGACTTCACCGGAACCAGCGGCCCCCACCCAGGCAACTACAACGCCCCCGAGGCCGTCTGCCAGGCCGCAGTGCTCTACGTGTTCCGCTGCATGGTCGATGACGACATCCCGCTCAACGCCGGCTGCATGGAACCCCTCAACTTGATTCTGCCGTCTCCCAGCATGATCAGCCCCGTGTATCCGGCTGCGGTCATCGCCGGCAACGTCGAGACCTCACAACTGATCGTTGACACCCTGTTCGGGGCACTCGGGGTGATGGCCGCACCGCAGGGAACCATGAACAACTTCATCTGGGGCAACGACCGCTACCAGTACTACGAGACCATCTGCGGCGGGGCGGGAGCCACCGCCGGACGGGACGGCTGCGACGCCGTCCACACCCACATGACCAACTCCCGCCTCACCGATCCCGAGGTCCTGGAGTGGCGCTACCCGGTGGTTCTGGAGAGCTTCGCTATCCGACGAGGGTCAGGAGGTGCTGGCGCCCACAGGGGCGGTGACGGCACTGTGAGGCGTATGCGCTTCAACGATTCGGTCACAGTGAGCCTGCTCACCTCCCACCGCGTGGTCCCTCCGTACGGGATGGCTGGAGGTGAACCGGGTAAGACAGGTGTGAACGTGGTCATCCGCTCAGATGGAAGCAGCGAGCCACTTAGCGGTACGGCCTCCTGTGAGGTCAGGCCTGGCGATGTGATGCAGATCTCCACCCCTGGTGGCGGCGGATTCGGTACCCCGTGAAGCACCCGACTTAGATCGCTTCCCGATGGCATAGCGGGATTCCACGTGCGACACTGAGACTTGGCGACCCTGAAGGGAGATTGGTGGCAAAGCAAGCAGTTGTAACCGGATGGGGAAAGTGTGTTCCTCCCACCACCTTGACCAACGCCGACCTGGAAAAGCTCTGCGATACGAACAACCAGTGGATCATCGAGCGCACCGGTATCCAGAGTCGTCGGATCTCCCACGTGGAGGGAACCGACTTGGCTGAACTGGCAGCTCGAAGAGCTCTCGCGTGCGCCGGCCTTCAAGCCACAGACCTGGACCTCATCCTCGTGGCCACATGCACACCCGAGCTGCTCTGCCCCAGCGTAGCCACCATGATCCAGGACCGCCTGGGTGCGACTGAGGCTGCCGCTTTCGACTTGAATGCCGCATGTTCCGGCTTCATCTACTCCACTGCCAACGTGACCGGGATGATCGAATCCGGCTTTGCCGAACGCGTGCTAGTGGTTGGAGTCGAAAAGCTTCATGTAGCCATGGACTACCGCGACCGGGCCACAAGCATCCTGTTCGGCGATGGTGCCGGTGCCGTCATCTATGAGGCCACTGACTCAGGTGCAGGTGTGTTGTCTGTGGACCTGGGTGCCGATGGCAGCAAGGGAGGCACCATGGTCGTACAGGCAATGGGCACCAGGGGTGACCCTTACTGGGGCAAGCCACCTGAGGAGACCCGGCTCCACTTCGAAGGCCAGGCAGTGTTCAAGATTGCCGTTCAGGGGATCGCCGCATCAGCTACTAGAGCCCTTGAGCGCGCTGGCCTCGATGCTGACGATGTCGACCTGGTGATTCCGCACCAGGCCAATGCACGCATCATCGATTCGGCGACGCGCAAGTTGGGGATAGAGCCAGAGCGGGTGTTTGTGAACATCGAAAACCTGGGCAACACAGCGGCAGCCTCGATTCCTATAGCAATCGCTGATGCTGCAGATGCCGGGCGACTGAAGCCCGGCGACATGGTCGTACTGACTGCCTTCGGGGGTGGTATCACCTGGGGGTCAGTCGTCATGCGCTGGGGTGACCGTGTCCAACCTGTAGGAGTCCATGAGGGTGAGTTGGAGCCCACAGATGCCACCATCTGGGACCTGCTTGAGTCGAACTTGGAGTTCTACGCACCGCTACACGCCGACGAACCGCCAGTCAACTGACTCGGGTAAGCGGTCAGGAAACGGTGACTACCAGGTTGCCCGTGTGGTTCTTGGCCACAAATGCCTCCTGGGCGGAGTGGATGTCATCGAGTGGAAAAGTTCCGGCAACTACCGGACACACCTCACCCCTTTGGATGTATCCGACAAGAGTGGCAAACACCTCAGGCTCATAGACC
>Ga0066850_10001858_pt1 | contig 10870 bp, 8 predicted proteins | sample ETNtaG_4_FD_67282 | JGI IMG/M metagenome (GOLD analysis project Ga0066850, IMG submission 67282) | Marine microbial and viral communities from oxygen minimum zone, Eastern Pacific Ocean - ETNP201406SV67 | ecosystem: Environmental > Aquatic > Marine > Oceanic | place: Pacific Ocean: Eastern... | reverse complement strand
AAAATTTTAAAATTGTAGATTAATAAATTAAATAAAAAACTTTTGCAGATATTGGTTTTCGGATATATGAATGATTCTCAATTTCAATCAATAATTACTTACAAGACCTACAAAAAAAAGAGAGTATTACCTTGAGTCGTATACTAGAGAAGCTGACATTTTTTACAAATAAAGCTCCTGAAGTTTTTGCCAGTGGTCATGGAATCACCACGGATGAGAACCGTGATTGGGAACGTGCCTATCGAGGAAGATGGGCTCATGACAAGGTGGTACGTTCAACGCATGGCGTGAACTGCACTGGTTCTTGTAGTTGGAAGATTTATGTAAAAAACGGTTTAGTAACATGGGAAACTCAGCAAACAGATTACCCTCGTACCCGCCCTGATCTACCTAATCATGAACCTCGTGGTTGCGCGCGTGGAGCAAGCTATAGTTGGTATCTTTACAGTGCCGCTAGATTAAAATATCCCATGATTCGTTCACGTTTGCTAAAATTATGGCGAGAATCAAAAGGGTTACACGCTGATCCAGTGGATGCATGGGCTAGCATTGTTTCTCAATCTGAGAAAACAAAAAATTATAAACAAGCGCGTGGCTTAGGTGGTATGGTGCGTGCCGATTGGGATGAAGTGAATGAGATTATCGCTGCTGCAAATATCTATACAGCAAAAAAATATGGTCCTGATCGTGTTATAGGCTTTTCACCTATTCCAGCAATGTCTATGATTTCTTATGCTGCAGGTAGTCGCTACTTGTCGCTTATCGGTGGTACCTGTATGAGTTTTTACGACTGGTACTGTGATTTACCACCAAGCTCCCCGCAAGTTTGGGGAGAACAAACTGATGTTCCTGAAAGTGCGGATTGGTATAATTCTTCATACATTATTGCTTGGGGTTCAAATGTACCACAAACTCGTACACCAGATGCACACTTTTTTACTGAAGCACGTTATAATGGTACAAAAACTGTAGCTGTGACACCAGACTATAGTGAAGTTGCCAAACTTTCTGATAGCTGGCTTCCTGTACGTCAGGGAACAGACTCTGCACTTGCTATGGCAATGGGTCATGTAATTTTAAAGGAATTCCATGTTGCCGGTAAAAGCAAATACTTTGATGATTATTGTCGTATGTATACCGATATGCCGTTTCTTGTGATGTTAGAAAAAAAAGATAGCAATTATATAGCTACAAGGACTTTACGTGCTGCTGATTTTGGAAATAAACTGGGAGAAAATCAGAATCCGGAATGGAAGCCAGTTATTTTTGATGAAACAACAAGCAAAGTTGTTGTGCCAAATGGAACCGTAGGTTCACGTTGGGATGAAAGTGGAAAATGGAATTTGGAATCTAAAAATGTAAATGATGACTCTGAAATTTGGCCTGAAAAAACTTTTATCAATTCTAATGATGAAGTGGTCTCCGTTGCGTTTCCTTATTTTGGTAATTTGGAAAATGAACAGCCGATTTTTTCACATACAAAACATGACAGTGTATTTCTGCGTAATATTCCGGCACGTAAGATTAAACTGGATGCTAAAAATGAAGTATTGGTTGCAACAGTCTATGACTTGATGGTAGCAAATTACGGTATAAACCAGGGTCTTGATAGCATTAATGGAAATAATGTTGCTACTTCATTTGACGATGATATTCCTTATACACCTGCGTGGCAGGAAAAAATCACTGGTGTATCTGCTGAGCAGGTAACCCGTATTGCGCGTGAATTTGCAAATAACGCTGAAAAGACTAAAGGTCGCTCGATGGTGATTCTAGGTGCTGCCATTAATCATTGGTATCACATGGATATGATCTACCGCGGTATTATCAACATGTTGATGATGTGTGGATGTATAGGCAAATCCGGTGGTGGCTGGGCACATTATGTTGGACAAGAAAAACTTCGTCCGCAAACAGGCTGGCAACCACTTGCATTTGCAACGGACTGGTGCCGTCCACCGCGTCATATGAATTCCACAAGTTTTTTCTACGCACACTCTAACCAATGGCGTTATGAGAAATTGGAGTTGGATGAGATCCTTTCTCCATTGGCTGATAAAGAAAAATGGAAGGATTATTCTCTTATTGATTGTAACATACGCTCTGAACGCATGGGTTGGTTGCCCTCCGCACCACAGTTGGAAGAAAACCCTCTTAAATTAACAAAGCTAGCTAAAAAAGCAGGTAAGGATACTAGAAACTATATTGTTGAGAGACTAACAACTGGTTCACTTAAAATGTCTTGTGAAGATCCAGATAACCCAAAAAACTTTCCTCGTAATTTATTTATTTGGCGTTCTAACCTGCTGGGATCATCGGGCAAAGGACATGAATATATGCTCAAGCATCTACTTGGTACAACACATAGTGTACTGAATAAGGATTTGGGAGAGCTTGGAGGTGTAAAACCAAAAGAAGTTACATGGTATGATGAAGCGCCGGAGGGTAAACTTGATCTTGTTGTAACACTTGATTTTCGTATGTCTACTACTTGTGTTTATTCAGATATAGTGCTGCCTGCTGCGACATGGTACGAAAAAAATGATCTTAATACTTCCGACATGCATCCGTTCATTCACCCCCTATCACTGGCAGTTGATCCAGCTTGGGAATCACGCAGTGATTGGGATATTTATAAAGGTCTAGCTAAAAAATTCTCTGAACTTTGCGTGGGACATTTAGGTGTTGAAAAAGATGTAGTAGCGTTACCAATTCTTCATGACACACCGGGTGAAATGGCGCAAGGTCTAGGTGTAAAAGAATGGAAGAAAGGCGAGTGCGAGGCTATCCCTGGTAGAACAATGCCAAACTTTATTGAGGTTGAACGCGACTATCCCAACACTTACAAAAAATTTACTGCATTAGGCCCATTGTTGTCAAAGATTGGTAATGGCGGCAAAGGTATTTTGTGGAATACTGAAAAGGAAGTGAAATTCCTTGGTCAACTAAATTATAATGTAACTGAAGAAGGTATCTCTAAAGGTTTGCCACGCATTGAAACTGATATTGATGCAACGGAAGTAGTGCTGTCATTGGCTCCTGAAACAAATGGTCAAGTAGCAGTAAAGGCTTGGGAAGCGTTGAGTAAAATGACAGGGCGTGATCATACTCATTTAGCCAAGTCAAAGGAAGAAGAAAAAATACGATTCCGTGATATTCAGGCACAACCTCGTAAAATAATTTCTTCTCCTACATGGAGCGGTCTAGAAGATGAGCACGTCAGCTATAATGCCGGCTATACTAATACGCATGAAATGATTCCATGGCGTACACTCACTGGTCGCCAGCAATTTTACTTAGATCATGAATGGATGCGTGATTTTGGTGAGTCACTGTGTGTTTATAAACCTCCAATAAATACCAAGACAATTGCTCCTGTGATAAATAATTATGGAAAAGATCACAAGCAAGTAGTTCTCAATTGGATAACTCCACATCAAAAGTGGGGTATTCATAGTACTTATTCAGAAAATTTATTGATGTTAACTCTGAACCGCGGTGGTGCGGTAGTGTGGGTTAGTGAAATAGACGCAGCGAAAATCGATGTAAAAGATAATGACTGGATTGAAATTTATAACTCCAATGGTGCAATTACTGCACGAGCCGTGGTATCTCAGCGCGTCCCAGAAGGTATGAGTATGATGTATCACGCACAGGAGAAAATTATTAATAATCCCGGATCAAAAATTACAGGTACACGAGGAGGGATTCATAATTCTGTAACACGCACCGTAGTTAAACCAACTCATATGATAGGTGGATATGCTCAACTAGCATATGGTTTTAATTATTATGGCACAGTTGGTTCCAACCGTGATGAATTTGTGATTGTAAGAAGAATGGATAATGTTGATTGGCTCGAAGACGACAAACCTAATTTAAGTCATGAGGAGGTAGTGTAATGCTAATACGCGCACAAATTGGAAAAGTCCTAAATCTTGATAAATGTATTGGCTGCCATACTTGCTCGGTAACTTGCAAGAATGTGTGGACTTCGCGTCAGGGAGTAGAATATGCATGGTTTAACAATGTGGAAACAAAACCTGGTGTTGGTTATCCTAAAAATTGGGAAAATCAAAAAGTTTGGAATGGTGGTTGGGAACGTAAAGATAATAGTAATATTAAGCCTAAAATGGGTGGAAAATTTCGTCTACTCACTAAAATTTTTGCAAATCCAGATCTGCCTGAAATTGATGATTATTATGAGCCATTTACGTTTGAATATGAACGACTGCAAAAATCCCCTGAGTCAAAACATATACCTACTGCGCGTGCACATTCTGTAATTACTGGTAAAAAGATGGAAAAACCTGAATTAGGACCCAATTGGGAGGAAATTTTAGGTGGTGAATTTGAAAAACGTCGTGAAGATTCTAATTTTCAGGATATTCAAGCAGATATTTACGGACAATTTGAAAACACTTTCATGATGTATTTGCCGCGCTTGTGCGAGCATTGCTTGAACCCTACTTGTGTAGCTTCCTGTCCATCAGGTGCAATTTATAAGCGTGAAGAAGATGGTATTGTGTTAATTGATCAGGACAAATGCCGCGGTTGGCGTATGTGTATTTCTGGATGTCCGTATAAGAAAATTTACTTTAACTGGCAGTCAGGTAAATCTGAAAAATGCACCTTTTGTTTTCCACGCATTGAAGCAGGTAGTCCGACTGTATGTTCAGAAACTTGTGTAGGACGAATTCGTTATCTGGGCGTAATGCTTTATGATGCAGATAAAATTAAGGATGCCGCAAGTGTTAAAGATGAACAGGATTTATATCAGGCGCAGTGTGATATTTTTCTAGATCCACATGATCTAGAAATTATTGATCAGGCAAAAAAGGATGGTGTTCCGGATAGCTGGATTACTGCAGCGCAAAATTCACCAGTTTATAAAATGGCAATGGAATGGAAAGTAGCTTTTCCACTACACCCAGAATATAGAACTTTGCCAATGGTATGGTATATTCCACCACTATCGCCAATTACCTATGCTGCTGAAAAAGGGCAGATTGAAAAGAATGGGGTGATTCCAAATGTTCATAAGTTACGAATTCCTATAAAATATCTTGCCAATTTATTAACAGCAGGCAAAGAAGAGCCTGTAGTCAATGCGTTGGAGAAAATGATTGCCATGCGTGAATACATGCGCGAAAAAAATGTTGAGGGTGTCAATAATCTAGTGCTACTGAAAGAAGTAGGTTTAGATGAAGCTACGCTCACTGATATGTATCGTATCATGGCGTTAGCAAATTATGAGGATCGCTTTGTGATCCCAACTAACCATCGTGAATACTCAAGTGCAACACCTTTTGATAATGAAATTGCATTTGATACTCGTTCATCTTGTGGCTTTAGTTTTGGTAATGGGTGTTCCGGTGATGTAGGTAAGATCAGTCTGTTTGGTTCTAAAACCCATAAAAATACGATGAGTGGAAAAGTCGTTAAAACTTCAAAAAAATCTTAGCGTTGATCATGAAAACATTTAAACTCTTAGGATTACTCCTCACTTATCCTGATGGAATGGTTTATTCAGCATCACATGAGTTATTGCAAACATTACGCTCTGAGTCATTATTATCGAAAAAATTTATTAAAAAAGTTGAAATTTTTTTAACTGTACAAAAAGAAAGAGATTTAATTGCAGCACAGGAAGATTATGTAGAAACATTTGATCGTAGTCGTTCTCATTGCCTAAATTTATTTGAGCATATTCATGGGGAATCACGTGATCGAGGACAGGCCATGATTAATCTTTCAGAGACATACCTTACACAAGGTTTGCATATTGATAGTTGTGAGTTGCCGGATTATTTACCGCTATTTATGGAATATCTCTCACTTTGCGATCCTAAAGATGCTATTGAATTACTAGGAGAGGCAATTAATGTGATTGCCTTGATAGGTGCCAAACTAAAAAAAAGTAAGTCGTCATATGCAGATATATTTGCTTGTATAGAAGTACTTTCTGCAGCTAAAGCTGATACAAAAAAAATAAAAAACGCAATAAGAGAATCTCGAAAAGATCCTGAAACACTTGAAGAGCTTGATGAACAATGGAAAGAAGCGGAAGCCTTCACAGGTGACCCGTTGGTTGATGTTGAAGCGGATTGCAATACATGTAGTGCTTTCCCAAATACTACAAAAGTATTAAATAAAATGACAGGAGGTAAAAAATGATTACTGACTTTCTTCATCAATTCTTTTTTGTTTATTATCCTTACATTTGTCTGACTGTATTTGTGATTGGTAGTGCATTACGTTACGATAGAGATCAATATACTTGGAAGGCAGATTCCAGCCAACTCTTGCGTAAAAAAGGTGTACGTATTGGTAATAATTTATTTCATATAGGTATTATTTTACTATTCCTTGGACACTTTTTTGGTCTTCTCACACCACGGGAAGTGTATCATCACTTTATGGATTCAGGTACCAAGCAGATGATAGCAATGTTCGCTGGGGGTATTTTTGGTACAATTTGTTTCGTCGGTATGACCATACTTCTATTACGAAGATTATTTGATTCACGTATTCGTGCCACAAGTAAACCATCTGATATTCTTATTTTAATTGTATTATATGTACAACTTATTACAGGCTTGATTACTATTCCTTTTTCAGCACAACATATGGATGGAAGCTCAATGATAGCACTAGCAAATTGGGCGCAACACTTAGTTACATTTCGCAGTGGTGCTGCTGATTATATTATTGGTGAAGCTATAATATTTAAGCTTCATATAGTGTTGGGTACAACAATTTTTCTACTATTTCCATTTACCAGATTGGTGCATGTATTCAGTGGTATAGTCGCTCCTCTTAAATATATTTTACGCCGTGGGTATCAAATTGTGCGTAAAAGATAATAATGATAGAATTAATGTTCAATGATTCTGTAGTGTTCCAAATTTGCACCACAAAATCAGCTGGACAACAGTTAATTGATGTTATTAAAATAATAAGAAATAAAGAATTATAGGAACAGAAATAGTTGAGAGAATTGTTGTAACCAGCACAGCGCTTGATGTTTGTTTAATAAAAGTTTCATAATATCCTGCCATTGCAAATACATTTGCCGCTACTGGTAAACAAGAACACAAAATGGTCACTTTTATCCATAACGGAGAAATATCAGAAGGAAAAAAATAAAATATACTAAATATTAGTAAAGGATGAATAATAAGTTTTAAAATTGTAATAATAGAAACGGATTGTATAAAATTATTATCAACTTTATTCCAAAGTGTAATACCTAAAGCAAACAAAGCAGTAGGAGGAGCTGCTAGAGATAATAAATTTAATATTTTATATATAAGAGAATAAACGGGTATGTGAAAAATAACAAATATAAAACCAATTAAAGCAGCAGCTAAAAGAGGATTTTTTAACATATTGATTAAAATAAAAATAAAGTTTTTATAGAATTTGGAATCATCATTTCGTGCAAAAAAAGAAGTAAGTGTTAATAAAACAATTGTATCAGCAAAAAGTATTATGCTAATTGGTAACGCTGCCTCTTCACCAAAGGCTAATATAGATAGTGGTATACCCATATACCCATAATTTGGGTATGAAGAATTTAAAGAAAAAAGCGAAGCTTCTTTATTTTTAAAATTAAGAAATATTCTTGAAAGAAAATTCGATAATAAAAAAATTATAATGGTAATAATTTCATACCGTATGATGAAATCCCATTGAAAAATATTATCATTAGAAGATTTTAATATATTTAAAAAAATAAAGGGTGGTAGGGTGACAAAAAATGCAAATTTTGTTAATGTTTTCGAGGATTTATCATCAAAAATATTTCTTGCTCTAAATAGCGTACCTAAAAATATAATAGCAAAAAATGGTATTGTAATAGATAAAACTAAAGACATTTTGTGAGTATCAATATTGAATTTTTGTTAAAATTTATTTTTTTGTCTGATTTTTAGCAATCTCTGTTTAGCAATTTTTTCTCTTTCGTTAATTTCTCCCAACTCAATAATACCTTTTTTAGCGTAGTTTATATGTTCTTGCATGGCTTTTCTGGCTTTATCTGGATTACCTTTAATAATATTATTATATATTTCAGTGTGATGTTTAAGTAATAAATCTCTGTTTCCTGATCGAAAATATAAAACAGTACGATTAAAAAAAATTCCTTCATTTAACAAAGAAAATAAACTTTTCATAATATGTAGTTGAAGAATGTTGTGAGAAGATTCAGCAATAACAATATGAAAAGAAATATCCGCCCTAGCTTCTTCATCAGGATCATCATGCTTATGGGCTTCAATCATTTTTTTCATTAACATATCCAAAATTTCTTTATCATATTTGGTAGCTCTAATTGCTGCTTGATAAGCTGCTTCACTTTCTACTGCATATCTAAACTCCATAAAATCAATGGCCGGTTTGCTGTGTTTAGAAAGAAGGTACAGTAATGGTTTATTTATTCCATCTCCTAGAAAATTATTTACAAAAGTTCCTTCACCTCTTTTTGATACTAGTAAATTATTTTTTTCTAATTCTTTTAAAGCTAAACGTATATTGGGTCGGGAAATATTTAACTGTTTTGCTAAATCTCTTTCTGAAGGAAGCTTTTCATTAGGCTTATATATACCTTCAACAATTAGTTTTTCTAACTGATGAAGAGCACTAAAATAAACACCTTTATTTGCTATTTGGCTTAAAACCATACTATTTAGTCTTTTATTATAAACATATTATTTAATCTATTAATATTTCTTACTTGTACAATTGGTAAAAATATTTTACCAGTATTGGTAAAAATATTTTACCAATATATATCTCGTTTATTTATCAAAATAAAGGGATTTTATTAAAGGAGGTTAAATGAAAAAATTACTATCTATTGGATTGGCTACACTTATATCTTTTGTATTAATTGGTGCTACTCCAAGTTATGCCGATAAGGTTCTTCTTAAAGTACCTGTTTGGTTTTCAACAGCTCTTCCAAGTTTAGGATCAACTCCTAAATGGGTAGAAACTGAGTTAAACAAACTTTCTAAAGGATTAAAGGGTGGTCATGCACTTTCAATGAAAGTTTATGAACCTGGAAAATTAGTTCCGCCAAAAGAAATTCTTGAATCTGTTTCAACGGGCTCTGTTAATGCTGGTTATGTAACACCAGGTTATCTTAGAGGACAATTAGGAGACAAAGGTGGCATTCTATCAGCAGTTCCTTTCGGACCTGATGCCCCAGAATTTATGGCTTGGATTTATCATGGTAATGGTAGAGCTCTTTGGCAGGGATTATATGATGACGCTGGTTTTAATGTGCATTCTATCCCTTGTGGTATTATTGCTCCAGAGACATCAGGATGGTTTACTAAAGAAATTAATAGTCCTGCAGATCTAGCAGGTCTTCGTATGCGTTTCTTTGGACTTGGTGCACTTGTAATGGAAAAATTAGGTGTATCTACGTCTCAACTTCCAGGAGGTGAAATTGTACCAGCTCTAGAAAAAGGAGCTATTGATGCAACTGAATTTTCTATGCCTGCAATTGATAGACGATTAGGTATCAATAAAGTTCTTAAATACAACTATTTTCCTGGCTGGCATCAACCTGCTACATTGTTTGATTTAATCATTAACGGTGATACTTGGAAAACTATGACAGAAACTCAACAGCAAATAGTAGAACTTACTTGTAAGGCTGCGATGACTGAAGGATTATCTTATGGTGAGGCAATTCAGTTTGAAGCGATGAAAGAAAACGAAGCTGCTGGAACTGTAAATAAGTACTGGTCTCCAGAAATGTTAGATACATTTGAAGCTGCTTGGTTAGAAATTGTTGCAGAAATGAGTGCAGCAGATCCTCAATTCAAAGTAATTTGGGATGATCTTCAAACTTTCCGTGCGGACTATGCAATCTGGAATGAGTGGGCTTATTTGCCTCGACCAGGAACTTCACGCGATTAATTATAATTAGGTTTACTCCTGTAATCTAATTATCATGGCGAAATAAATATTTCGCCATGATTTATCATTATCAATTTTTGTTGATGGAGCATATAACTTAGTTCTTAATTATAAATTTTATTCAATAGATGTCTAACACGAATCAAAACAAAAAATTTAACATTCCTATAGTTTCTTATCTAAATAAATTTGTTCAACGAATTGCTGAAACGACAGCTTGGCTGAATGTTGTTTTGATATTTATTATTCTTTTACAAGTTATATTGCGTTATGGTTTTCATAGAGGACTTGTTCCTTTAGAAGAATTGATGTGGCATCTTTACTGTATTGCGTTTATGTTTGGAATGGCTTATGCGATGACAACAGATTCACATATTCGCGTTGATCTTATTCACATTAATCTACCAAAAAAAACACAACATATATTTGAAATTCTTGGCATTCTTTTTCTTTTATTTCCCGTTCTCATAATACTGTTGGATCATAGTTTTGACTGGCTTGCTAGATCGTATAGTAATGATGAAGGGTCACAAAATCCAACAGGACTTCCAAATAGATGGATTATTAAATCAGTTATTCCTCTTACAATGATATTAATGATGATTGCTGCATTAGCAAGATTGATAGAAGAAATTATATCATTGTTATATTTAAATAGAGAACCTAAAAGAAATATTTCTGGAAGAGTGTCCATGATGGTGAAATTATTTCAACCGCAATTTAACAATCAAACAAATGAAAAAGATTAGGAATTAATATGGAATTTGTACCAGAAAATTATCTTGTAATAGGTATGTTTCTTACTTTTATAGCTTTGCTGTTTACAGGTTTTCCAGTTGCTTTTGTTTTAGCTGGAGTAGGTATTATTTTTAGTGGTGTAGCTTATCTTACTGATAGCTTTTATTGGACGATGACAGGTATTGATTACAATACTCTAAAT
>Ga0066850_10001854_pt1 | contig 10884 bp, 11 predicted proteins | sample ETNtaG_4_FD_67282 | JGI IMG/M metagenome (GOLD analysis project Ga0066850, IMG submission 67282) | Marine microbial and viral communities from oxygen minimum zone, Eastern Pacific Ocean - ETNP201406SV67 | ecosystem: Environmental > Aquatic > Marine > Oceanic | place: Pacific Ocean: Eastern... | reverse complement strand
CACTGTATATTCCAAATTAAACTTGATTATATGCCTACGTACGATTATATCTGTAACGACTGTAATGAGATGTATGAGTATTTTCAGTCTATGTCTGATGATCCGTTGACTGAATGTAAAAAATGTAAAACAGACAGTTTAAGAAGAGTGATCAGCGGGGGAACAGGTTTGATTTTTAAAGGTTCAGGGTATTATCTAACGGACTATAAAAATAAAAAAGATAAAGACACTGATAAAAGAGACAAAGACGATAGTTCAAAGAAAGCGAATAAAAAGAGCAAACAAAAAAAGGAAGTTGGAAAAGAATGACATCAAATAATAAAGTAGAGATGAAGAAAGATGGATTATTTGTTCCTGATAATCTGAGGATTCCATTCATCGAGGGTGATGGAATAGGAAAAGATATATGGGCAGCTGCGTCAATGGTTTTTGATAGTGCGATTGAAAAAGCATACAATGGTAATAGATCTATTGAATGGTTAGAAGTTCTTGCTGGAGAAAAATCTTATAATAAAAATGGAGATTGGCTCCCTCAAGAAACCCTTGATACAATCCTTGATCATACGATTGCAATCAAGGGTCCGCTTACAACACCAATAGGTGGTGGAATTCGTTCTCTTAATGTTGCTCTTAGGCAAAAGTTGGATCTATTTGCATGTGTACGACCTGTACGATGGTTTACAGGGGTCCCATCCCCAGTAAAAGAGCCACAAAAGGTTGATATGGTAATATTTAGGGAAAACACAGAGGATATATATGCGGGTATTGAGTGGATGCATGGTTCCAGTGAAATAGACAAGGTAAAAAGTTTTTTAATGGACGAACTTGGAGTAACTAATATCAGGTTCCCGGATACTACTAGTCTTGGAGTAAAACCAGTTTCTAAAGAAGGGACAGAAAGACTTGTCAGAGCAGCAATTGACTATGCTATATCAAATAAACGAGAATCTGTAACTCTTGTGCACAAAGGTAATATAATGAAATTTACGGAGGGTGCATTTCGTGATTGGGGTTATCAGTTAGCCAAAGATGATTATCACTCAGAAAACTTTGAGGGAGGGCCTTGGCAGGTCATTAACAAAGACGGGCATGAATTAATTATAAAAGATGTCATTGCTGATGCATTTTTGCAACAGATACTACTAAGACCAGCAGAGTATGATGTAATTGCAACGCTTAACCTCAATGGAGACTATATCTCGGATGCACTTGCAGCCATTGTTGGAGGCATAGGTATAGCCCCTGGAGCAAACATAAACTATACCAGTGGTCATGCAATTTTTGAGGCTACACATGGTACAGCACCCAAATATGCTGGTCAAGATAAGGTCAACCCTAGCTCGGTTATATTATCGGGCGTAATGATGTTTGAATATCTTGGTTGGCAGGAGGTTGCAGATTTGATTGTTAGAGGTATCGAAGGAGCGATTGATTCAAAGCGAGTTACCTATGATTTTAACCGTCTTATGGATGGTGCTACAGAGTTGAAATGCTCTGAATTCGGACACGAGATTGTGTTCAATATGGACTAATATATTTCGATATATAAACTTTGTTCCAAGGTGCATATATAGACCATGTTTATAGACTATACCCAGATAGAAATTATAGCCGGAAATGGTGGTCCAGGGGCTGTCTCTTTTCGTAGGGAAAAATTTATCTCAAAAGGAGGGCCCAACGGTGGAGATGGTGGCCAAGGTGGGCATGTTTATATAATGGTGGATACCAACCTCCACACATTACAAGATATACGATATAAGAAACGATATAAGGCCGAAAATGGTTATTCAGGAGGAGGAAGTAATAAGACAGGAAAAAGTGGTAAAGATATTATAATACTGGTACCATCAGGATCAGTGGTCCGGGAAAAAGGATCAAAAAAAATAATTGTTGACCTAACAAAAAAAGGGCAAAAACATATTCTTTGTAATGGGGGCAAAGGAGGAAAAGGAAACGCACGTTTTAAAACTTCAACAAAGCAGGCCCCTAGAATTGCGCAGCCTGGGACTGAAGGTGAATCTGGAAATTTTGAGGTAGAATTAAAAATATTAGCCGATGTAGGCCTCGTAGGATTACCTAATGCAGGTAAATCAACTTTACTCTCTGTTTTATCAGCTGCGCGACCTAAAATTGCTGATTATCCTTTTACTACACTAGAACCACAATTAGGTATTGTGAAATATGGTGAATATGAATCTTTTGTGATGGCAGATATACCTGGACTTATTGAAGGCGCAAGCATAGGAAAAGGACTAGGACATCAATTCTTAAGACATATAGAGAGAAATAGAATCCATGTATATCTGATAGACTCTCAAGAAGAGCACCCTTTTGAAACTTTCAAAACTCTTAATAATGAGTTAAAAACGTTTAACGAGTCACTGGTTGATAAACCATATATTATTTGTAGGACTAAATCAGATCTAAAAACAGAAATTTCTATCGGCTGGAATGATTTTAGTGAAAACATTATAGATATATCATCGGTTAGTAAAAAAGGCTTAGAGAAACTTGTGAACTCACTAGTAAATTTATTAAATCAAAATATTAATGAATAACTTTATATATTATATATATATTCATTTATATAATGATTTATAGATTCTTTAATTATAAATTAATCATCGTTGGCGGTCTGAATATATAATAGTAATTTTGTGTATATAATATTTGCTGGAGAGGTGGCCGAGCGGCTGAAGGCGCCCGCCTGCTAAGCGGGTAATGGGTTTATAGCTCATTCGAGGGTTCGAATCCCTCCCTCTCCGCCATTTATACCGTCTAAAACCTCGTCAAGAACGGGGTTTTTTTGTTTATAGCATGAAGTGTCTATTTACGTTTTTACTACCCCTAATCTTAAGGGGGTGTGCTATAAATATGCTACTTGAATATCATACCCACACATTGTAGGGTAATTATTTGTAGATTTGGATATGAATTGGTTAAAAAAACCAGCAAGCCCAATGATTAGGAATATAGTTTTAGGAGTAATGGCTATCTGTGTTATTTTTATGATTTTCATGGGGCAGTATATGGTAAGTTCAGTTTTTGCCCTTATTGTACTTGGAGATATTCTTACAAATAAGAACAGAACTAAGTGATTATTAATCTTTAGCCCCACATTCGTGGGGTTTTTTGTTTGTGGGATGATGGGTAGATTTAAAACTAATCTTTAGATAAAAAATGAATAGAACAAAACCGGAATTACTAAATTTATTAAAAACACACTGGTTATGGATATGGTTCTGGCGTGTGACTCTGATTGTTTCTCTCTCCTACGCTTGGTATTGTTTTTATGTCCCTTCTAACGATATTGTTTGGGCTGAAAATTATATCTCTGCTCAAAACAAAGCGTTCCAATCTGATAAGCCTATTATACTATTTTTTACTGGAAAGTGGTGTGTCCCCTGTAAAATTATGAAGCGTCAAGTTTGGGCAGATGAGCAAGTTAGGGATGTAGTAAATAAAGAGTTTATCCCATTGATAATTGATGTAGATGACCCTGATAACATTGATTTATTGGTTCGCTATAATGTTGCTGGTACACCAATCACGATTGTTACTGATTCAAATGGAAATGCTTTGCAATGGCGAGTAGGGGGAATCGGCAAATCAGAATTTCTTGAACTACTGCGGGAATCAAGTTCAATTTCCATTAATACTATATAGTATTTTTAAACCCCCACATTGGTGGGGTTTTTTGTTTGTTGGATGATGGGTAGATTTGGATATGAGTTCCATAGAATCGATTTAAAAAATAATAATTATATAGAATAAATGAATACAAAATCATTAATGACCTTAAGCGCGATAATATTAGCTCTGATAGGAATTAGCCTAATTTTTTTCCCAAAAGAAATATTAGATTATTTTGAATTGAGTGTATCAGACACTCTTGAATTATTAATGCAAATTATTGGTTCTTTCTACTTTGCTTTTGCAATGCTTAATTGGATGTCTAAAGGAAGTATTATCGGTGGAATTTATAATCGTCCGATAGCTATCGCTAATTTGACACATTTTGTAATTGCTGGACTTGCCTTAATTAAAGGAATATTATCTAATCCAAGTCTCTCATACATAATTTGGTCAATCGCAATTATTTATTCAATTTTTGCAATATTATTTGGAATCGTGGCATTCAATCATCCTGTTAGTGAAAACAAAATAGATAATCAGACTTCAAGCGAAGAAGAAGAGTAGCCTCACACACATTGTAGGGTAATTATTTGTAGATTTTGTAATGACTAATAGAATATTATCATTTTTATTATTTATTGAGATGATTTTTATTGGCTGTGGTACCCAACAATCAGCTGATATTATTTTAATTATACCATCATATACAATGAATGCAAATCAGCCTTGGGCTGAAGCGGTTGTTATAAAAAATAATAAGATTCTTTTTGTTGGAGATAAAAAAGAAGCATTATTATTTAAAAATAGTTTGACCCGATTAATATACAATCCCAATGGAATGGTGTTACCAGGATTTATTGATTCACATGTCCACCTATTATGGGGTGGTATTGAAATGAGTGAATGTCAATTAAATGATCTAGAGACAAAGGAACAAATATTTCAGGCAATCCAAGATTATATAGATTTATATCCAGATAATAAATGGATTCGTGGTGGTGGCTGGGTACTTCCCATATTTCCTAATGGTAATCCTCGCAAAGAATGGTTAGATAAGATTAGCCCCAAAAAACCAGTATATTTATTATCCGCTGATGGCCACTCGGCTTGGATTAATTCTAAAGCTCTTGCATTAGCTGGAATTAATGCAAAAACAAATGATCCACCCAATGGGATAATTGAGCGTGATCATCAGACTAAAGAACCGTCTGGCGTATTACGAGAGGATGCGATGGAATTGGTTTACTCTCTTTTTCCATCATATACACAAGATGAACTTGACAACGGACTACAGGTCGCGATTAAAGAAGCTAGTCGTTTTGGTATTACCTCAATCTTAGATGCTGGTACTGAAAGTTATCCATCTAAAAGAAATATTTCTGACACTTATGATGGTTTGGACTCTTATAGAAAAGCAACGAGTGAAAAAAATATATCATTAAGAGTTGCCGCCTCGCAGTATGCTCATCCAGACTCTTGGAGAGAAGATTTAGCACAGATAAAGAAACGTAGGTTTGAAAATGAACTTGGTATTATGAACACAGTAAAAATATTTGCTGATGGTGTTATAGAAGGAGGAACAGCCGCGCTTATAGAGCCATATTTAGGGACAAATAATCACGGAATATTAAACTGGAACGCTGATACCTTAAATAGCGTAGTAGCTGAGTTTGAGAAAGCAGGGTTTCAAATTCATGTTCATGCTACTGGCGATCGTGGAATCCAAAATACCTTAGACGCATTTGAATATGCACAAACACAAAATGGGCTGAGTGATAGTAGACATATGATTACTCATGTACAATTAGTCCACCCTGATGATATAGCTCGCTTTAGCAAATTAAATATAATCGCTAGTTTTCAGGCTCTTTGGGCATATCCAGATCAATATATTAAGAAATTAACATTACCAGTATTAGGTGCGATACGTTCAAATTGGAATTATCCGATAAACAGCATCGCTTCATCTGGTGGACGCATAGCTGGAGGTAGTGATTGGACAGTATCTTCTTTAAACCCACTTTATGCCATAGAGGTTGCCATTACTAGACGAGAGCCAGGAAGTAAACGCGGAGATGCATTGATTCCTGAAGAATCTGTAGACCTAGAAACCATGCTGCATGCCTACACATTAGAAGGTGCTTATAGCCTTTTTAAGGAAAATGAAATTGGATCACTTGAAATCGGGAAATTAGCTGACATCGTTATTTTAGATAGAAATCTATTTCAGATCCCTAAAAATGAAATTCATAAAGCTGTAGTAGATCTAACGATCTTTGATGGTAATATAGTCTACGAGAGAGAATAATTTAGCTCTTCATTTCTTCGCGAATTCGTTTTTTTGATGCAGCCCATGAGCAGATTGGGCATTGACTAAGATCATGACTTCTGGCAGGGCAATGCTCGCGTCCAAAGTAGATGATCTGTAGATGCCGTTTGTTCCAGGTATCCTTTGGACAGACATTTTTCAGGTCTTTCTCAGTCTTTTCAACATTCTTTCCATTAGACAGTCCCCATCTAGCTGCTAGACGATGAATGTGCGTATCTACTGGAAATGCAGGGAAGCCATACCATTGGGACATAACTACACTAGCTGTTTTATGGCCTACGCCTGCCAGACTTTCAAGATACTCCCATTCAGCTCGCATTCCGCCGCCTTCAATCAATTGTTCAGCCATTTTTCTCAGGTTTTTTGCTTTGGTCGGCGCTAGACCAATTTCCTTAATTATATTTTGAATGGTCTCTGCCTTAAGAGTAGCCATTTTCTCAGGAGTGTTCGCACGTTTAAACAGTGTCGGGGTCACTTGATTAACTTTCTTGTCAGTTGTTTGAGCAGATAACATTACCGCGACAATCAAGGTATATGCGCTAGAGTGATTAAGCGGAATAGGAGTTTTAGGATAGAGTATATCTAGCGTCTTGCCAATTTTTTTTGCTTTTTCATTACGAGTCATATATTTGCCTCAAAATTATGATAATTATTTACTCTAACCTGAAATAAAATTGGAAAATTCTTCATAGATTTTAATAATCAATTTTCAGGAATTAATATTGTTTAAGATATTCTTCATCCTTTTTTTGGTATTGTCTAAAATTATAGCTCAGATAGCATTGCCTACATTTCATGGCGCGCAAAAATATCATCCTCCACCTAATTATGGATTTAGGTTTGATGGTACTGATGATATGGTTTATTGTGGAGATATAGATAATCTTGATGAGGCAGGTTAATTTACTGTAATGTTTTGGTTTAAAAGAACAGATGATAAAGATGGTACCAATGAAGACACAAATCATTTAATTAATAATGTTATGTTTTCTCAAGGTTCTGACAATTCTAATGATAATATTGAAATAGGGACCGAAGGAACAAAGATAGAAATGTATTTAGATTCGCGAGGAACTAATAATTATATGTCCTATGATGCGGGGATATCTGATAATGCCTGGTATCATATTGCGGTAACTTACAATATGGATAATACAGATGTGTGTTTGCTTTATCTAAATGGATCCGAAATTAATCGTTTTAATGAACCTAGTGGTGATTTAGACAATTCAGGTAGTTCTCAAATAACAATTGGAGACACAGATCATAATACACAACCGTTTACAGGTCAGATGGATGAGGTCGCAGTTTGGAGCAGTGAGTTGTCATCATCTCAAATTTCTGCAATTTATAATGGCGGAAGCGGTATAGGTGATGTAACCACAAGCTATAGTAGTGACCTGGAGCTATATATAAAATTTTAACAGAATCTTAACGATGACTCTGGAAACTCACATAACGGTACATTTAGTGGATCAGGTGGAACTAATAGTTCTGCAACCTATAATAATATTACATCCAGCCTACCATTAAACTAGTAACTATTTATCCTGTCAGAAGTATGCTAAAATCTGAATCTTTCTCACCAATAATCTATAGTGATACAAAAATCTTAATTCTTGGTTCACTCCCAGGTAAAAAGTCTCTCGAGCTTAAGCAGTACTACGGGCACGCTAGAAATAGAATATGGAAAATTCTGTCTCATTTAACCGGCAGTGATATTCCCATTAGCTATCAACAGAAAAAAGAGATGCTTTGTAATAATAAGATTGGCCTATGGGATGTGGCTCATAATGCACACAGAGAGGGGAGCCTTGACTCAAATATCAAAGATGAGAGCCCTAATGATATTGAAGGATTAATAAAGAATTATGATTCAATAAAAGTAATCGGGTTTAACGGTAAAAAATCTGAAAAAATGTTTTACAAATATTTTACTGAAAAGCCAGAGATCAAATATGTACCTCTTCCTAGTACGAGCCCCGCAAATATGGCGTTTAGCTTTGAAGATATCTGCGCTAGGTGGTCAAAGCTGTTTGCATGATACAGTAGAGTTATTTACTTTTGTGCCGTGAGCCTAGTCAAAACTATTAAAATTATTCTTTTATTTACTCTTTTTATTCTAGCCTTAATCAGCTGTGGAAAAAATAAAGATTCAGACTCCTCTAACATTATTGCATGCAATGATTATGCGACGCCACCATTTAGCGGTACTATTTTTATTGACTCGGATATTATTACCTCAGATGATCCAACCACATTTGTAGGTTTAAGCTACAACGGTCATGCGCAGAGAACGATGTATGACAGAAGGGTAGCAGACTGGATCACAATAAGTCCTTATTTATTTCCTGCGGTATTTGATGACAGTATGACAATAGAGATACAGGTAAATCCAGAGTTCGGAACAGTTGAAGATGCCAGAGTACAGGCAGAAAAGTTTGCGCCAGTTATTGGAAGGTTAACGACCGAGCTGCGAAAAGATGTAGAGACCGTTTGGATCCACAAGGGTGTGCAACCGTTTGGTGGTGGGAATAACAATCTTCTCATACATACAGATTATTCAGCACTTCATTATGAGGATCAGGGGATACTGGAAGAGACGTTTGTTCATGAGGCCTCGCACACTTCATTGGATGCATATCATTCTACAAACAGCGATTGGATCAAAGCACAAGAGCAAGACTGCAGGTTTATCTCTAATTATGCTGAAGAGCATCCTACTAGGGAGGATATATCAGAGAGCTATTTGCCTTATTTTGCGGTCAGGTATAGGGCAGATCGGATTTCTACTGAGCTTAAAGAAAAAATAGAGTCTGCAATCCCAAACAGGATCAAGTATTTTGATGGTCAAGGTTTTAACATGTACCCCTTGACAGAATAAAAAAAAAATGAAACTGTCTGCATCATATTATCGAGCCTGTCTGAATATCATTCTATGTATACATAGTTTTTCCTGCAGCATTAAGTATGACTATGATATTATTATCCGAGATGGTCTAGTTATTGATGGCACCGGCGCTCCAGGATATAGTGCAGATGTAGGCATTCTAGATGGTAAGATCAAAACTATAGGTATAGTTAGTGGCAAAGCAATAAAAGAGTTAAGCGTAAAAGGGAAAATTGTTGCGCCTGGCTTTATAGATACTCACAGTCACCATGATGAGGGTATGTTTAAAAATACTGATATGGCTGGAGCATTAACCCAGGGGATTACCACTGTCTTTATCGGTCAAGATGGATCATCGACGCATCCAATTTCGGATCTAACCGATCAACTAGAAAACACTCCTGTTGTCATTAATATTGGTTCTTACAGTGGACATAATACGCTACGTGGGATTGTTATGGACTCAGACTTTAGGCGAGAGGCGACGAGCAAAGAAATTCAAAAAATGGATGATCTTTTAGTTTCTGATCTAGAGCAGGGTGCATGGGGTCTGTCCTCTGGCCTAGAGTATGATCCAGGTATATATTCAAATACGGATGAGGTGGTTTTTTTGGCCAAGACTGCTTCAAAATATGGTGCAGGGTATATCAGTCACATTCGTAGTGAAGATAGATATTTTTGGGATGCGGTAGAGGAGATCATTAGGATAGGCAAAGAGGCAGATATCCCGGTTCAGATCAGCCACATTAAGCTCGCAATGGGGAGCCTGTTAGGAAAAACAAAAAGACTTATAGGCAGGCTTGATCAAGCAAGAGATAATGGCATTGATATATCCGCAGATATATATCCTTATATGTATTGGCAGTCTACGATGCAGGTTCTTTTTCCCGAAAGAGACTTTAGTAATAAGGCAGCAGCAGATTTTGCACTGAGTGAGATCACCACTCCAGATGGAGTCATCATATCTGAGTATACGCCAAATCCTAAGTACGAGAGTATACGCTTGAATGAAATCGCAAAAATCCGTGGGCAAGATCCGTCTCATACTTTAATGGATATGATAGCAGCAACCCTTGAAAAAGACCATTCCGAGTCTATTATTGCCAGAAGTATGAGGGAAGAAGATATTATTGCGCTACTAAATTGGAAGCACACCAACCTTTGTACTGATGGAGGCTCAACAGGGGGACATCCTCGTGGATATGGAAGCTATCCAAAGGTACTTGGTCAATATGTTAGAGAAAATAAATACTTAACTATTGAGCAGGCGGTCCATAAGATGACAGAAGTTCCTGCCACTAATATGGGCCTTAAAGAGAGGGGTGTAGTGGCAGCAGGTATGGTAGCTGATATAGTAGTATTTGATCCTATAATGGTACTAGACAGGGCCACATTTAAAAATCCTAAGCTTGTTTCAGAAGGTATTACTTATGTGCTGGTTAATGGAAAATTTGTATTAAAGAATAATATAGTCACTAGAAATAGACCTGGTATCTTTCTTCACAGAGTAAAACATAGTAAACAAGGTTAAATCGTATGAGACACAGAATAGTAACGATTGTATTACTATTAATAATTATCATTATAGTTGGAACCTCTAACTATAGCAGTAAAAAATCAAAATTACCGTTAATTGATCCTATCCCTGTTTCAAGTTCAGCAACCATGGCAGAAAAGCTTAGATCGATTGATCGCTGGATCTTAGCACTATCAAAAAAGAGAAAGTTTAATGGGGCCATACTTATATCTAAAGATAATAAGCCAGACCTGATGAAAACCTATGGCTACCAAGACTTGGAAAGAGAAAGACTTCTAACACATCAGTCATCTTTCAGGCTTGGTTCTGTCTCAAAACAGTTTACGGCTATGGCGCTAATGATATTAAATAATCAGGGAAAACTAAAATATGATGAACCTGTCCAAAAATACTTACCATCATTTCCATATAGTGATGTAAGCATTCGACATTTATTATCACATACTTCAGGGATTGCCGATTATATGAACCTTGCTCTCAAAGAATATTTTA
>Ga0066850_10001853_pt1 | contig 10890 bp, 11 predicted proteins | sample ETNtaG_4_FD_67282 | JGI IMG/M metagenome (GOLD analysis project Ga0066850, IMG submission 67282) | Marine microbial and viral communities from oxygen minimum zone, Eastern Pacific Ocean - ETNP201406SV67 | ecosystem: Environmental > Aquatic > Marine > Oceanic | place: Pacific Ocean: Eastern... | reverse complement strand
ATGTTATTCAGGGCCTGGAGGTGGTTGGTCTTGCCCGTCAGTTTGTTCTAAGTGTGATCCGCTACTACAGGATAAGTTTAGACAGTGATTTAAATTCCGGATGTGCTGCATCACGCAACCATTCAAAAAGTACAGATTCTGTATTTAATAACCATACATCCGCCTGTTCTAATCTTGTCAGCGCGGTCTCATAGCTCGTTAGTTTGCGCGAGGCAATTGCATCACTAACAACAAAAACATCATACCCCTTTTCTATAAATTCTAGCGCTGTTTGTATCACACAAATATGTGATTCCAGACCTATCAGGATAATTTGCTTTTTATTTAGTTTATCTAGATGTTCTAAGAGACCTTCGGCTTCAAGACCTGAGAAACTAGTCTTTTCAAAACACTTGGATGTTTCGTTTAATTTATCTTTTACAAAACTCTCGATACCACCTAATCCTTTTGAATATTGCGTAGTTGCTATAACAGGTACATTTAATTGATTTGCGGCAGTTAATAATATGTTGGCATTACTTTTTAATCGATTAATTACTTTCACTGGCATCACAGCGCTTAATTTTTCTTGAATATCAACAATCATTAAGCAGCTAGCATTAACGTCACATAATAAATTTTTACAATTTTTCACCATTATTTTATTAACCACGTATTAATTAAATTAAGGTCATCAGGGGAAAGTGTTCCTGCTGCCCGCTTGAGTTTTAATGTGTTTAAAATATACTCATATTTTGCATTACTGTAATCACGACGAGCTTTTGATGTTGTTCTTTGTGATGCAACAACATCAACGGCAGTACGAGTTCCGACTTCAAATCCTGCTTCAGTTGCAAGCAGAGCTGTTTCACTAGAAACAACAGCTTGTTTTAGTGCATTTACCTGGCTAATACCAGATATAACGCCTAAGTAAGCCCCCCTTGTACTTCGTTGTGCGGCTCGCCTTGCTTTTTCAAGATAATGCGTTGATTGATTATAACTTTCATGGGCTTCACGTGTTTTGGAACTAACAATTCCGCCTGAATATATCGGAATATTTAATTCCAAACCAATCGCAGACCGGTCCGTTCTTGTACTTCCAAATCGACCACCAGTTGAATCATAACCATGCGACGCAACTATATCAACTGTAGGTAAATGACCCGCTGATTGCTTCTTAATTTCCTTTCTGGCAGCTTCTAGAGCATAATTTGCGGCACTTACATCAAGATTTTGTTCTATTGCCAATTGTGTCCAGCTATCAATCTCCTCCGGGCTTGGTTTTACTAATATTATATTTTCACCAAGGCTATCAAACTTATCAATGTATTCACCTGTTAATTCACGTACTTCTTCTTTCGCATTATCGACTGTATTTATTGCCTGAATTTCTTGCGCTATCGCAAGATCATAACCCGCTTGCGCTTCCTGAACATCGGTTATCGCACTTAAACCGACTTCAAAACGTTGATTAGCTTGTTCTAATTGTCTACTTAATGATTTCACTTCAATCTTTGCGAATTCTAGATTATCTAAACTTATTAAAACATTAAAATAATTTTCACTAACATTAATGATTAAGTCCTGTTGTGCTTTAGCTAGTTTTATCTCTGATTCTTTTATTTGACTATCGGCTTGCTCAAGAGCAATAAAACTATCACGCCTAAACAGAGGTTGAGTGATACTTAAGCTATAACCATGACTATTAAAATCGATTTCACCATCAGAACCAATTGATGAACCAGATGTAGTGATGTCTTGCGCATTTCTTTTAGTGTTACCGCTGAGATTAATAGAAGGTAATAATTTTGACAGAGCCTGCGGTTTTGATTCAATTACGGCGCGATGTATTGAAATCTCTTGCTGATATACGGGATCATTTCTTTCAGCTAATGAATAAATACTCACTAAATCAGCTGAGAAACAATTCATAGTAATTAGAATTGTCAGAGTACAAATTAATATCTTCTTAATTAGTAAAGTTATTGCCATAAGTTCGTTAGTTGTAATTATTTAATGCGAAATATTTTATCAATATTGCGCCATATCGGTATCGATAGTTTTAGCCCATGAATCGATTCCGCCATCTAAGTTTAGGACCTTAGTAAAGCCATTATCTTCAAGATAATTGCAAACTTGAAAACTGCGCACACCATGATGACAAATTGCGACAATTTCATCATTAGCATTTAGTTCATTGATTAACTTTTCAGTCTCGGACATGCTGATATTTACTGAGCCTTCAATTTTACATATAGAAAATTCCCATGGTTCGCGCACATCAAGTAATATTGGTTTATCGCCAGCATCAAGCCTTTTTTTCAGTTCTTCAGGGAGTATTGTTTGCATTATTTAAATTAGAAGCTTGGAAGCTTAGATTATTAGTTTTAAAAATCCATATTAATTTTTAGTTGTAGTTATCCGTTGCATTATATAGCATGTCATAAAGCTAGGGGCGCCTAATTTTGGCTGAGATTTACCCTTGACCTGATCTGGTTAGTACCAGCGTAGGGAAGCAAGCCTCAAAATATTTTGCGCTCTTTCTTGTCATTTTTTATTAACACAAGAGGTTAGTATGAGTGCAATTTCAGACTCCATTTTAAGTCACACAGCAATAGTCGATGAAGAAATAATAAAGCCTATTCCTAATTCAAAGAAAACTTATGTTACAGGTTCACGTTCAGATATATCGGTTCCTATGCGAGAGATTGCTTGCTCCCCAACACAAACCAAAGAAGGACTGGAAGAAAATATTTCAGTTACAGTATATGACACTTCAGGGCCATATACAGATCCAAATACAACGATTGATATACGCAAAGGATTAAAGCCACTAAGAAAACTATGGATTGAGGAACGTAACGATACCGATCAACTTAATGGCCCATCGTCAATTTATGGTGTTCAACGTCTAAATGAACCTGAATTAAAACGTTTGCGTTATGCGGAACCGCCGAAACCTCGTGTCGCTAAATCAGGTAAGAATGTTAGTCAGATGCATTATGCAAGGAAAGGAGTTATTACTCCGGAAATGGAATTTATTGCTATTCGTGAAAATCAACGTGTATGTGAATATAAAGATAAAAATTTATCTAAATTTCACCAAGGTGTGCCATGGCTGAGTAATTTACCTAAAGAAGTAACCCCTGAGTTTGTAAGAAATGAGGTCGCCACAGGCAGGGCAATTATACCGGCGAATATAAATCATCCTGAATCAGAACCGATGATTATCGGCCGTAATTTCTTAGTTAAAATTAATGCCAACATTGGAAATTCAGCGGTAAGCTCATCGATAGAGGAAGAGGTTGAGAAAATGACATGGGCCATTCGTTGGGGTGCTGATAATGTTATGGATCTATCTACAGGGAAAAATATTCATGAAACACGAGAGTGGATTATTAGAAATTCACCAGTACCTATTGGCACAGTACCCATCTACCAAGCTTTAGAGAAAGTAAATGGTAAAGCTGAAGAGTTAACATGGGATATTTATAAGGATACTTTGATTGAACAAGCAGAGCAGGGAGTGGATTATTTTACAATTCACGCAGGGGTGCGTTTACCATACATTCCACTAACAGCAAAACGTGTTACAGGTATTGTTTCGCGTGGCGGATCTATACTAGCCAAATGGTGTTTAGCCCATCATAAAGAAAATTTTCTTTATTCACATTTTGAAGAAATATGTGAAATTATGAAAGCTTATGATGTATCTTTTTCATTAGGCGATGGTTTGAGACCAGGTTCGATAGCAGATGCAAATGATGAAGCGCAATTTTCTGAGTTAAAAACACTCGGCGAGTTGACAAAAATTGCCTGGAGACATGATGTGCAAACTATGATTGAAGGTCCGGGCCACGTCCCAATGCACATGATCAAAGAAAATGTTGATTTAGAAATGAAAGAATGCAGTGAAGCACCGTTTTATACGCTAGGACCATTAACAACAGATATTGCGCCAGGCTATGATCACATTACATCTGCAATAGGGGCAGCAATGATTGGTTGGTATGGCACTGCTATGTTGTGTTATGTCACACCAAAGGAACATTTAGGGTTACCCGGCAAGGATGATGTTAAAGAAGGTATTATTACATATAAGATAGCTGCACATGCTGCTGATTTAGCCAAAGGCCATCCTGCCGCACAACTTAGAGATAATGCGATATCTAAAGCACGTTTCGAATTTCGCTGGGAAGATCAGTTTAATCTTGGCTTAGATCCTGAAAGGGCGCGTGACTTTCATGACGAAACATTACCAAAAGAAGGGCATAAAGCAGCGCATTTCTGTTCGATGTGTGGACCTAATTTCTGCTCTATGAAGATTACCCAAGATGTTAGAGACTATGCGGAAAAAAAAGGTTTAGAAAATCTTAATGAAGTTTTAGAAAAAGGCATGGACGATATGTCAAAAGAGTTTAAGGAAAAAGGTGGAGAAATTTATAATAAGCTTTAAATAGACGTAATCATTCTCACATAATTTTATGACAAGGAAAGAATTTCTCTGTTGGAACGTATTGTTTAATAATTTCCTCACAGAATTTTAGCATATCATTCCGTAAATTTTCTGGATAACAAATCATATTATCTTCTTCGCTTAATGGGGACGCTAAAAGTAATTCATCAGGGTAAAGTTTTTCTAATTTACGAAAAAAACCTTTCGGCAAACGAAAACTACCCAAACTGATAGAATGAACCAATTGAAGATCAATTTTTGAGAAGATATTATCAAATAATTCGTTATATTCTTTGGTAAAAGTTTTTGTGTAGATGAGAGGATCAAAACGTAATCCAATTTTCCATCCCGCTTTCTGTAATTCAATTATTGCTTCTAATCTTTTAGAAACAGATGGAGTTTTATGTTCAAGTACTTTTGCAATTTCATTTGGAGTAAAACTAAAAGCAACAATACAATTACTTATTGGCGATCTTTGTAGTAAGGATTTTATTTGCGTACTTTTCGTTCTTAATTCTATTAGGGCATTTTGATGATTTTCAAAAAAAGGTAAAAAATCAGATATAAAATTTGAAACAGAATCAAGAGCTAGACTATCGCAATCATATCCGGAAAAGAAATGCACATTATCAGAGGCATGTTTATTTAAAGTAGAATTTATCTCGTCAATAAAATCTTCATAATTAACAAATAAAATATAATGTGCTGATCGAAACATACCTTGCAAAAAACAATAACGACAATCATATATACAATTCAACATATGTGAAAAATAATAATTATATTTTGCTCCAATCCCATAATGTTTTGGTGTTGGCAGAACCATTCCTTTATGTTTTTTTGCAAGAATCAATGCAGGATTTTTTTTCTGTAATCTGAAATTTTGTGATTTACGATTAAATATTTCTGTATAACGAGTACAGCTTATTATTATTGCGCTTGGGAAACGCTCAATAATTTTTTTGGTGCGTGGGTGATCAGTAATTTCATCTTCGATATATATTGTATTAATCATTTTTAGTTTATAGAAAAATTAATATTATTTATTTTATTTTGTAGTTCTTTTAGTACTGATTTCCCTGTTGCTAGGCTCTCAGTCATCTCAAATAAATTCTCATCCGGGTATCGAATAAGTAATTTGGTTAGCAAATTACTTAGCATATGTTTTTCTGATTGTGTGAAATGCCATTTTTTTAAAAAGAGATTATAGTATTTAGGTTTTCTATTGTCGGGTGTTATATTATTTGCCAGATCTTCTAGTTCAGTTAATAGTTTTTCAATGACATTCATTTTATTTTTAACTAAAAACTCAATATTCTTTTTGTTTATCACTGACATTGATTTTTCACTATTGTCAGAAATAATTTTTAAGGAATGAATCAATTCTGATGTGCCAAATTTAACTGCGATCTGGTAAAAACCCGATGCTTCCATATCATATAAGCAGGACTTATATTTAGTTGAGGGTGATTTAAGTGAGACCAGATCTTCGCAATCACAAGGAGGATCAAATATTATTTGGGGATACCATGATAACTTATCTTCATCATCTATTATTTTATTAACTAACCGCGTTTCACCAATTTCTATGTTTTTGTGCCCAGCTATTCCGATATTTAACCAAATATTATTATCAGATGTATTGACAGACTCGTTATGATAGTTGACTGCTTTAGCAGCATTAGTTTTTCCTATACCAGTTAAAGTGAGACTTATTTTCTTATCAGCAGACAGATAGATGTTAAATAAATTATATTTATCAGATTTAATAAGATTATAATTTTCAATGATAGGATTTGCCTCACATAAAAGAGCGCAAAAAAAATGTACTGTCATTATATGTCTTTATCTTGTTTTGGAAGATGACCATCTATAAATGATTGCCATGTTTTATCTGGCTCCCATACCTTCAACATATCATTTTTTGCCTGTTCTTCAGTAATATTATTTTCAAGCACACGATAAAGATAAACAAAACACGAAACCCGCCAATTATATGCGCAGTGAATCAGTATTCTTTTATCGATAAATTGATTCATTATATTAAAAAATGATTCTAATTCGGCAGTGGTTGGTTTTTCGAAATCTACAGGAATATGAACATAATTCATGGTATTTTCTACCACAAGCTGAGCTTCATTTTCAATAGCATTAGGGGAGTTTATCAGCGCTAAATTAATTATGACCTCAACTCCGCTTTTTTTTATTATCTTAAATTGCTCACTAGTTGGTTGGGCTGATGTATGTAGCCTGTCTGATATTTGATGATAATTTTTCAGTATCTCAAGCATATTTATTTTTTATCATTTTAAATCTTTTATGGTATTCATTATTATCATATTTCTCCGATCCCTTTAGAAATATATCTATTTTTTTTAATAATTCGTTTATTGTTGCTTTAGTTTGAATTGGATCTAAATTATTGGATTCAATAATTTTTTCTAATGCAATAATTCTAAAACGATCAATACCCCAATATTTTTTTGATAATTGATCATCGTGCCCGCCATATTTATTTGTCAAAGCCTTATTGATAAATAATACAGGATATCTACTACAAATACGCAACCACATATCATAATCTTCACATGAAGGAAGTTTCTCATCAAATAAACCAACTTCGTTAAATACCTTTCTATTTATTATTACAGAGGATGGGGAAATTATGCAGAATGGTAAACATTGTTTGAAAATATAACCCCCAAATTTTTTATGTTTTTTTTGTTGGTTCTGAATTTTGTTATCTCGATACCAAATTTCATCTGTGTGGCATATTAAAGCATCGGGATTTTCATTTATTTTTTGTATCTGTTTTTCAATTTTATCTTGATGCCATGTATCATCAGAATCCAAAAAACTTATCCAATTACAGTACGTTTTATTTATTCCTATATTTCTAGCTGCACTGACTCCTTTATTATCTTGATATATATAAGTTATTTGAGGATATTTTTCTTTAATTATCTCTTTTGTACCATCGGTTGAGCCATCATCAACAATAATTATTTGATTTACCACGTGTGATTGATTAAGAACTGAATTAATTGCCCGTTCTATATGTTTAATGCGGTTATAAGTCGGGATTATAACTGAAATTTCTGGCATGCTAGGATCAAATCTTCTCTTTAAAATAGCATAATAACGATATACGAATTTAAAAAATAATGGAACGCCTTAAAAATAAAATAGCTGTAATTACTGGTGCTAGTAGCGGCATAGGCGCTGGGATTGCTGATTTATTCTGCTCAGAGGGGGCAGATATTGTTGTTAATTACTTATCATCTAAGCAGAAAGCAGAGATAGTTGTTGAAAAAAATAAGTCACAGGGTAGACGGGTCATAGCTGTACAAGCGGATATGACTGATAAAAATGCAATCAATCATTTAATTCAAAATACACTTGAAGAGTTTGGCCGAATTGATATCTGGGTGAATAATGCTGGCGCGGATATCCTTACTGGTAAAGGTGAAAATGCCACTACTTATGAAAAACTAGAACAATTAATTCAGACTGATCTGAAGGGAACAATTAATGCTTGTTGGTCTGTAAGTGAAACGATGAAAGATCAAGGTCATGGTGTTATCGTAAATATGGGTTGGGATTTATCAATACATGGTTTTAGCGGAATAAATCCACAGATTTTTGCGGCAACGAAATCTGCTGTTCTCGGTTTTACTCGATCTTTTGCAAAAACTGTTGGCCCTGAGATTCGCGTTAACATGGTTGCGCCTGGTTGGATTATCACAGCTTTTGCAGAAGAAAATAGGGAAAAGCCTTTTTATCAAGACCGTCTTAAAGAAATACCATTAGGTCGTTTTGGTGTTCCTCGTGATATTGCTGAAGCAGTAGTTTTTTTGGCATCAGATGAATCATCTTATTTGGCAGGTGAATCAATTAATATAAATGGCGGTTTAATCTAGAAGAATATTAATCTATAAATGATTAGGTAAATAACCATAGTTAGTAATGAATCAAAGAATGAATATTATATTTCGAAAGTTTTTTTCTTCCATTAAGAAAATCAAGTTCAACTAAAAAAGCACATCCAATAATTTCTGCGCCTAGTTTTTCTATTAATCTACAACTCGCTGCTGCTGTACCACCAGTCGCTATTAAATCATCGATAAGTAGTACTCGATCATTTTTTCCTAATGCATCGACATGAATTTCTAAGGTAGCAGAACCATATTCAAGATCATAAGAGAGGCTCTCAACATTATAGGGTAATTTATTTGGTTTACGTAAAGGGACAAAGCTAATACCTAATTTCTGCGCAGCAAGACTTCCAAAGATAAATCCACGCGCTTCCATTCCTGCTATCGCTGTTAATTTTTCATTAAGAAAAGGATATATTAATTCTTCAATTGATAATTCCAATATTTTTGGTTCTTTTAGTAATGGTGTTATATCTTTAAATTGTATTCCTGGTTCTGGAAAGTCAGGTATATTTCGTATATAGGCATCTAGTTCTTCCATTTATACCCCCCGATTTCTATTTTCCGAAGCTACTAACTTTGTAAGGCTTATGTAATCAATCTTTCCTGTCGCTAATATAGGTATTTCAAGTGTAGTTATAATTTTTTTTGGTGTAATTAATTTACTGATATGATTTTCTTTTGCTATTTTTTGCAACTCTTTAAGATTCGCTTTTTTGTTTTCTGTAACAAGTATTATTCTCTCTCTTTTATTTTCATCAATAATACTAACACAGGCATTTTTCGTTTGAGGCCATGTTAGAGCGGCTAATTCCTCGGCAGCTGATAGTGAAACCATTTCTCCACCGATTTTAGCAAACCTTTTCGCACGACCCAATATTGTGATAAACCCTTCTTTATCTACGTCAGCAATATCACCTGTATCATACCAACCAGAACCTTTTTCAGTTGAAGGTGGTTGTAATACTCCAGGGCTATTATGAAGTAAATATCCAAGCATAATATTAGGCCCCTTTACTACGAGTCGCCCACCTTTTTTGATACCTTCAACAGATTTAATATAATAATTCATATCTTCCATGATACGACCCACAGTCCCTTCTTTATTCCATTTTAAATCATTAACTGATATCACAGGACTTGTTTCAGTTACACCGTAACCCTGTAATATTTTTATGTTAAATTTCTCCTGCCACAGCTTTATTGTGTCTCTATGGAGTTTTTCTGCGCCAGCAACAGTGTACTTTAAAGTTTTAAAATCGTTTGCAGTGGCATAATGCGCATAACCCTTAAAAAAAGTATTTGTTCCAAAAAGAATTGTAGCCTTGAGTTTAAAAATTAATTCAGGAATGACGCGATAATCAAGTGGTGTTGGATAAAGAAATATTTTTGCTCCCCCAAATAAAGGCATCAAAAAACCAGCATTAAGTCCAAATGAGTGATACAAGGGGAGACAACAGAATATAGTGTCGGATGGGCTAAATTCTATATGACATCTAACTTGCGCATAATTAGATAAGAGATTTCTATGGGATAGCGCAACTCCTTTAGGATGACCCTCGGAGCCCGAGGTGAATAAAATAACTGCAGTCGCATCAGGGTCTTTGTTGATTTTTTGTTTATAGTAATATTTTGTAACATTCAATTGCATTAGAAATGCTGAAATTTTTGAAGTTATACTAATTTTTTCCTTAATATCTTCCAGATAATAAATCGTATACTTTTTATTAAGCTCCTTAACGGTATTCTCAAGTTTTGCTTTTTCAATAAAAAGTTTCGAGGTATAAATGACTTTTATTTGGGCCGTTTCACAAGCTCTTCTGATTGCAAATGCTCCAGAAGAAAAATTCAGCATGGCAGGTACTCGACCTATAAATTGCAGAGCAAAAAATAAAATCGGCAGGGTATTTGTATTAGGAAGCATAATACCGATATTCTCAGATATACTTGAATCTTTTCTTACAAAAATACTTAGTAAAATACTTCGTAGAATTATATTTTTATAGCTTAATGGTTTTCGATTAACATCTTCTATGATTTTATATTGCTTACCATGCTCACTACATGCATCAAGCAATGCAGAGAATAGTGTTTTTTTCTGCTCAAAACTTGTATAAATATTATTTTTCATCAAGTTCTGTATTCTTTTAGAGTTGTTTATTAATCAATATTAGTCAAGCTCCAGTGAAGTTTTTTTTGATGATTAAAGTTTGACCTGGTTTTAAATATCTATTCTTTTTTAAGTTATTCCATTCAAGAAGATCTGTAACATGGATATCAAATCTTCTTGCTATTAACCATAAGGAGTCGCCTTTTTTTACTGTATATTCAGTTGTTGATTGATTATGAATAACTGTTTGCACTACATTATCTTTCTGATCCTTTGTATCTTCATTGATCTTTAAAGTTTGACCTGGTTTTAAATATCTATTCTTTTTTAAGTTATTCCATTCAAGAAGATCTGTAACATGGATATCAAATCTTCTTGCTATTAACCATAAGGAGTCGCCTTTTTTTACT
>Ga0066850_10001848_pt1 | contig 10911 bp, 5 predicted proteins | sample ETNtaG_4_FD_67282 | JGI IMG/M metagenome (GOLD analysis project Ga0066850, IMG submission 67282) | Marine microbial and viral communities from oxygen minimum zone, Eastern Pacific Ocean - ETNP201406SV67 | ecosystem: Environmental > Aquatic > Marine > Oceanic | place: Pacific Ocean: Eastern... | reverse complement strand
ATATACGCCATGTCAACATTATCAGTAACATCTGTCAAAGTAGTACCTCGAACTGGGTCATGAATGAATAATTCATGCGCATCAGAAAACCAGTGTTCAATGGCGCCGCCAACGATCCCCGCGCCGATAATTCCAACCTTCATTGAATAACCGTCGCCATCATAGTTTATGATACTGACTTAACTATTCATAGTAAAATATAGGCGTAGTATAATCAAAGAGAGGTCATTAGGGTGGCTAAGAGGGGGGGTGGAAGATGGTTGTTAAAGCCACAGCAGGTAAGAGAAATAAGCGACTTAAACGAGAATTATATCGTTTACAAGCATCCCCTTCATATCGTTTGGGAACTCATTTAACAAATGCCATCAAAAAACCATGGATGGCGATATTATTACCAATTACATTGCCATTATTAATGTTTAGAATTGGATTAGAGTTGATTGGAAAGATTGCCCCTCCTAAGATTGATTTTTTACCAATAAGCAAAGATAAAGTTGATAATAATACAATTATGATGTTTCCTACAAATGGTGTTGGTTTTGGACATTTCACGCGCTTATTGGCTTTAGCTAGAAGGTATAAGACATTCAATCCAGACATAAATATTATATTTTTCACTACAATGCCTACATTACATTTGTTAATACCTTATGAATTCCCTGCTCATCATGTTAGTGGCAGGAAAAAATTCAAGAATATGAATTCAAATTCTTGGAATTCATTGATAGAAGAAGAATTAACATTGGCTTTAGATTTTCATAATCCGGGCATGTTTATTTTTGATGGTGCGTTCCCATATAGAGGTATGTTGAGAGCAATTCAAAGCAGGAAAATGCAGAAGACATGGGTTCGCCGTGGAACCTTCAAAAAAAGTTCTAGTATTCCGGTGGATAGTATAGAACATTTTGATTTAATAATCCGCCCTGAAGATAGCGTTCCACTATCAAATGATGAAATTAACCATGATGTGGAATTGATGAAATGTTCACCAATAGTTATGCTAGAACAAGATGAAATGTATTCTCGTGATGATGCGCGTAGGAGACTCATGTTGCCACAAAATGCTCGTGTAGTGTATGTCCAATTGGGTGCGGGGGAAATTAATGATATTAATTCAGAAGTTAGAATAACTGTTGAATCTTTAATTAAGTACCAAGATGTACATGTGGTGATAGGTGAATCTATGATTGGGGACCGCCTTAATATTTTATTAGATAGAGTTCATATTATTCGTGATTATCCAAATTCAATGTATTTCCGTGCATTTGATGCATCAGTTCAGGCAGGGGGGTATAATTCATATCATGAAGTAAGCAATTTTGGTTTGCCAACCTTATTTTTCCCTAACATGAGCACAGGTATGGACGATCAACATGCACGTTGTAATGTGTCAGTTCAAGAGGGTTGGGGTTTAGTATTAATCAACCGTAACAAGAAAACTATAGATAATAGTGTCAATGAACTTATTAATAAAATAGGATTAATATATGAGAAAAAACAAACAACAAAAATGGATAAATTAATTATTGATTTATCAGAACGATTATCTAAGCAATCACAAGACAAAAATGAGGAGGAGGAATAAAATGAGACTTCACCCATTCGACTTGAAAAGAAGATTAATTGCTCACGCTTATCGTAATAAAAAATTTGAAAAAGTCCAAAGTTTATCTAAAAAATATTTATTAAAATACCCAGATGATTGTAAGATAATAGAATTACTAGCGAGATCATATGTTTCAACTAAACAATGGAGTTTAGCATTCCCATTATACAAACATCTTTTTTCAATAGACCCTAATTATCGTGATGTCTGCATCCAGTTTGCTAAGTGTTCAATTTATCAAAAGGAGTGGCAAGACATTAAATTGATAACAAACAATTCTTCAAACGTATTAGGTGACAATACATTACAAAAAGTTCTAACCAAGAAAATCCTATCACTTACAGATGATGAATTTATTGAATTTATTGAACAATCAGAATCTTTTATGGAATCTTTACCAGATTCAGCCTTGCATAGGTGGGCTAATGTTAACAGAATTGGCCGATTAAATAAAATATTTCCAATTGATTTACATTGTAAAAGTAGGATGATTGGTGGCCCATTTTTTGGACAATTATTGGTTGATGAATTAGAAAAATCTCAAGAAAAGGCTAGAGAATTAGTAGAAAAATATATTGAAATATATGAAACCATAGAACTTGCTAAATGGATCAGTTCTGAATTTTCATCCCATCAAGAATTAATGAGACCGGTAGTAAATTGGTTATTGGAGTTAACCTCCAAAGAAAAAATCAATCAATTATATGATCAATTCGCAGCGTATATCCCTATGGAAGAATTTGTTGATCTCAATCAATTAGATACACTAGCATCATCTGTTGATACAGCTCATTTATGGCTTGTTGAAACATTAATGTTACACCAAAATAATATTGCAATAAACAAACTAATAATGAGAAATTTACCCAATACATGTTATGCCATAGAAACAACATTACAAAGAAACATCGTTAAGTGTAGAAATGAAGATACGGTTTGGTTTCTTGAACAAATATGCAATAATAATGAATTATTGTCCATTAATTCAATTCGTAGAATGATTGCAAAATCTTTACTTTCAGTCGGTGCGATGGAATTAGCTTATTATTTTGCATTAGAGACAGTTGATTATTTTCCGCAAGATGGTGTATCAGCATTTGTGGCATTAAATTCTGCAATTGAATTAGTAGATGACAAAAAGATATTGCATGCTGCTGACATAAATTTGAATTTACGTTCTCCTAATCCAAACATAAATCATGCTGCAATAATTGCTGCATGTTTGCGGAATGGTAAAGAAGAATTAGCAAGAGATGCCATGGAACGTTTTAGAATGAAGATGGACGGCGCTGGACATAGATTGAGAGTCGGTTATCAATTTAATCACCTCAATGATTGGGGAGGGACTATAGAAGCACTCAATTCTACTCCAGAGGACTATGTTAATCACCCAAATTTAGTATTAATGGGTGGGGCAGCACATGCAATGTTGGGTCAAATAGAGCAATCAATTTCATTGTGTGAAAACATACCAATTTCTGTAGAGCGAATTTGTTCTAATTATGCAATGTTTCATATTAATGAGAATTATGAGCAAGCATTCCAAGAGTTAAACAACCAATTTATTAGTGATTATAATGTAGGTTTGTCTCCACATTGGTTAGATAATAATTTGAATTATATGTCTATTGAATCAATACAACCAGAGAAAATAGCAACAGGGCCTTTGATTTCAGTTATAATGACAATTCATAAATGGAATGACGCATTTCCTCTTGCCATAAACAGTATTCTCAATCAATCTTATTCAAATATAGAATTATTATTAATCGATGATGCCTCCCCATTAAGGGATGTCAAACGATACAAACCATTTATCAAAGATTCAAGAATCACATATCATCGTGTCGAGGAAAATCAAGGAACATATGCTTGTAGAAACGATGGGATTAAAATCGCACAAGGCGAATACATTACATTTGCAGATAGCGATGATTGGAACCATCCTTGTCGTGTTGAGTATGCATTAAATGAAATAATTGACAATAACGCATTTATGACCCACGGCCGTTATATTAGGATGAAAAATGATGGTAGTGTGAGTATAGATGGTGGGCGCCCAGCTAGATTTTCATTGGTTTCTATGTTTTGGAATGCTAAAATTCTACGAGATGTATTCCAAGGTTTTGATAACAATGTGCGTTTTTCAGGCGATTCAGAATTATATGAGCGGGCTAGATCATTATATGGTACAAAGAAAATAATAAGGAATAACAGGATTGAGGTTATTGCATTACATCACGATGCCTCTTTAACAGCATCCGGCATATCAAAGATTGATTGGACAGGCCCAGGAAAGTCACGGTTAACCTATGTGTCTCGATATAGGAGGTGGCATGAAATTATGGTAAATAAGCATAATTTAAATTCCACGACATCATCACATAAATCTCCCCCTCAAAATAATATTGATATTGATTATAATAATAAATTAGTTAGCCACATAGAACAGGTTTTTCAGTTTGTTGAAACGCATGACAATCAACAAAATGCTAAACCCCTCAATTCAAATTTAGATGAAATTTCAATAGGCATGGCAACTTATTCTGGTGGTTTTTCTACATTGGTTAAGGCTGTAACATCTCTTCTTAATCAAAGTGTAGAGGCTACTCGTATATGCATTTATGTTAATGGGGACCAAACTCCTCCAAAGCTCCCATCTGATCCGCGAATTAGTATTGTTCAAGGTATGGATATAACTGATATTGGCAAATTTAAAGCAATTGATGGATATATGGGGTATTTATTTACTGTAGATGATGACATTGAATATCCATACGATTACATTGAAAAAATGATAAGAGAAATAGAGGAAAATAATCGTACACATTTGATTGGTGTCCACGGCGCTATTATGCCTGCAGGTCCCCCTTTGTCTAGGTGGTCTACATATTCTGAAATGAGAAGAACTCATGTCTTTGAGACAAGTTCAATTACTAACTTTCCAGTAAACGTCATCGGTACCGGAACATTAGGTTTCCATAGTGATATTGGATTAATTCCATGGGAACAATTTGATTACAATAGAATGGTGGATTTGCATCTTGCATCATGGGCTCAAAATAATAATCATCCAATGAAAATCATTTCTCGGCCACGTAGGTGGTTAGAAGAAATAAATTCAGAACTTGATGGAAGAATATGGCAAACAGCAAATATTAACAAAAATTTACAATGGGAAATGTTGGATGTTTTACAACGTAGTACAAAATGGCAAATCCATGGGAAAACTCATGAGTTGATTAAGTGTGATAATTTAGAACAATGGAAATGTCGTGAGTTGCCTCCAGGGTTTGAGTTACCTGATTTACCCCCTCCTTATCCCCAAATAATAGATCCTAAAGTTACGATATATATTCCCTTATATAATTCTCGAGATTACATTGAAGAAACCATTAATTCAGCTTTGAATCAGACATATACAGATATTGAAGTATGTATTCATGATGATGGTTCAACAGATGGTTCTTTTCAGTTGATATCAACATTGTTTGGTAACAATTCCAAAGTTAATATTTCTTCTTCAGATAATGGTGGTATTGGTAGTGCTAGTAATAAAGCAATAAGTTTAGGTTCAGGTGAATTAATTCTTCAACTTGATAGTGATGATATAATAGAACCAAATACAGTAGAATTACTTGTCAATGAATTTTCTAACAATCCAGAAATTATTTGCTGTTATGGTAATTTTAATCGAATTAACCATTCAGGTGATGCAATTGATGATGGTTGGGAAAATATAAATTATTCACGTGAAAGAATATTACGTTCCATGATAATACACCATCCAAGGATGTTTAGGAAAGATTCTTTTGAGGCGATAAATGGATTCAATGAAGAATTAATCAATGCTGTTGATTATGATTTCTTTTTGCGTTTGTCTATGCAAGGGGCGATGTCACATCTTAGGGAAACGTTGTATTCATATAGAATTCACGAGTTAAGTACATCTCAAGCCCAAACAAAAAAACAAGATAAAAATACATTAGTTGTACAAAGAAATATGTTAGAGATATTAGGAGTAAAAGGTAAATTTTCACCTTATGCTAATAATCCTGATTTTCCTAGGAGAATTAATTATGTATATAATTGGACTTTGCTAGAAACCTCAAAAAACGATGCTAATGTTGATATTTCACATGAAGAATTAATTGAATTAGAATATAAATCACCCTCTAAAGAGCACAATGCCATAGAAATATCTGGCTTAGATCTATATTTTCCACGTTCAAAAAAATTAGTAAGAGGCATGCTAAATTTATTAAAATCAAATGGAAAAAATGGTATTAATCAATTCCAGGCATTAGATAAAATAAATTTAGAAGTTAAACAAGGAGAAGTTTTAGGAGTTATAGGAAGAAATGGTTCAGGAAAGAGTACAATGGTTCGCGTAATGGCTGGTATTTATCGTCCGGATGGTGGAACCGTAAGAGTGCGAGGGAGGACAACGTTGCTTGCGGGGGTTAGTGTAGGTTTGAACCCTAATTTAACTGGAATTGAAAATGTTCACTTGTATGGTAGTATTCTTGGACACGATAAAGAGATAATGGATGAAATGATGGATGAAATTATTGATTTTAGTGAATTGGGTGAATTTATTAAACAACCATTGAGGACCTATTCATCTGGAATGAGGGCTCGTCTTGGCTTAGCAATTGCAAGCGCAATTGAACCTGAGGTTTTACTAATTGACGAGGTATTAGGCGTTGGTGATCAACAATTTAAGGAAAAAAGTAAGAAAAGGATTCTTGATTTAGTTAAGTCAACAGGCACAGTAGTAATCGTGAGCCATTCTTTTGGTTTAATGACCGAAATATGTGATAGGATTGTGTTAATCCACAATGGACATGTTGCAGATATTGGCGAGCCTCAGAAAGTAATTGGCACTTATTATAAGTTGACAAACTAATTTATTATAGGAATTTAATCACCTTCGCTTCCCATTTTTTGAAAACAACAACCCCAATTATTAGAGTGGATAAGGCAAACCCTGCAGAGTATAATATATATTTTAATTCAATTGATAAAGGGGTTCCATCAAGTCCATGCCTAGCAAATGTAAGCGGAACAACCATTGGATTTAACATAATTAAATCAACCCAATATCCAGAAGCCCTTTCTCTCATCATTTCATATGTCCACATGACAGGGGAAACAAAAAATCCTGCTCTTATTAAGAAACGAAAAAGGTGGGTAATGTCTTTTGAAATAGCATTAATTGGAGCAAAAATTAGCCCGACCCCTAGTGCCGTCATTGTTGTTAATAGTAATGAAATTGGCAACATCCAAATAGTTACATTAGGCATTACTTTAAGATAAATCATTACAGGTACAACAGCTGCTAATGATATGATTGAAATTATTAATTGAGTAATAACGGGTGTAAATGCAAGCACTTCTCTTGGAAAATATATTTGTTTAATCATGTTACCACCGCCGGTTAAGCAACCAATTGTCGCTTGCAAACTTTTGCCAAAATGCCCCCAGATAATAACTCCGATAATAACTTGAAGAGCATAATTTTCTTCAGGCCGGTTAGCAATCATACTGAATAATACATAATATACAGCGGATAGTAAAAGTGGTTCAAGAAAAATCCAACCATATCCAATAATTGTTTGACTATATCGTGTTTTTAAATCTTTTAAGACAAGATTTTGAATTAGGTAACGTTTTTCATTCAAAGTTTTTAAAATATGTTTAGGCGCAGAAATAGAAGAAACGTGTGGGTTTGGTTCACGTAGAGGTAGAACTTCAGTCACAATTCTCGCCCCACTTCCACCTTATTCATTCCATCGGCAAGCCACTCGAATAAGGCGGAGTTTCTAAATTAGTATATTCTAGCGGGAATGGTTCACTCATTTCATTAAGATGTCTACTGATGTTTTCTTTGATGAATAATTTATATTGTAGGGGAAGCAATTCAAATCCAGGTGTGTATATTTGATTAAACCAATTAATATTAATATGTGCGAAACGATCTAATTGCTCTAATTTATTAAATAAACCGGTTTTTTTAGTTGCATATAGCACCATGGCTGCAGTTTTCAAAGGTTCAGTGGATGAGAATTTTTGAATTTCATTTGATGCGATATCTATTTCATGACCTAACAAACTGTTTTTGAAAAAACATTTCCAACACCTACCACAAGTGCTCTTAGCAGGAGCGCGTAAACAAGACTGTGCCCAATTAGCCATACCATTTTTTTGCACAATTTCTAAACAACCTGCCTGAGAAATCATGTTCACTGCGAAATTTATTTCTAATCCTGCAGATTTGAATGGTGGAACCCATTTTTCGTACCAACTACAACTGGGGAAATCTCGAAATATCCTACCTTTATCCAACCAGGAATTGTCAATAGGCATTCCAACAGCAATAGAATCTAAATCAAAATAATCAGCTAAGAGAATTAGATGCACAGCACAAGCAAGGTCGGTGGAAAATCCATTCATTTTCCCCCAGTTGGCCCGTATTTTTTCATGATTAGATTTGATGACATGCACCTTTCTAAAGTAGCGCCATTTTAATCGCCTGATGAATCTAATTGCATTATCATGTTTAAGCAATGATTCAAAGTCTCTTTGATGATATGCTAGTATTGTATTTCGTGGCATTACAAGCATTGCTGCTGTAGATTCTATCCCCCCTGAAAAAGAAATACTCGGATTATTACCGGGCTTTCTGGTCCATTTGTGACCATCAATAATTCCGGGAAACCAAGGATCTAATAATACCCATTCAGCGAGTTTAAATAAATCATTATGTGTATTTTCTATTTTCCATTTTTTGGGCATGATCCAGTAAAATGAACCAATTTCACAATCTAACCATAGTTTAGATTTTTCTTGCCGCCATGTAATCATTCTATTTGATGCGGTGAATAACTAATTTATTACTTGATATCATAGTGTATTATTGGAATGACTTGATAATTTAGAATCATCTGCCCCACTTGTGGCACGCATTGCATCGGTCGTATCTAATGGTTGCAATCCAGATCCTAGAGTGTTGCGTGAAGCGGGCTGGTTAGTGGATTTAGGACACGATGTAACTATTCATGCATTCGATCGTCAAGAACAATATGTAGAAATTGATGAATCAAACGGTGTAAAGATAATCCGCCATCGAGTCGGCAAAACCCCATATGGTGGCACGATATCTACTTATTTGGGTTTGAGAAGATTTAGGAAATCAGTAGCCAAGTCATTAAATGAGTACGATTTGTTACATTGTCACGATGCAGATACATTGGCATTAGCAAAATCAGTATCTTGTCCAATAATTTTTGATATGCATGATTTGCACCATACTTGGGTTTTAATGCCAGCACCTAATTCGTGGATTCGCAAGTTTGTCTCAAACCGCATGAAGTCGAAAATGTTGAAAAATGTGAAAAAAGCAGATTTGGTGATTACATCATCTACGGGATTTTCTGATTGGTTATTAAACCATAATATACAGTCAACTGTAGTTGAAAATCGTCCAAAAAATCAATCTCAATTACCATTGCCCGAACAACCCACAATAGGTTATTTTGGCATGATCCGTGAGATAAAATCATTTAAATTATTGGCTAATGCACTATTACAAATTCCTGAATCTAAACGACCAAGATTGTTCATTGCTGGTGAAGGTACATGCGCCAATGAAGTTGAAGAACTATTTACTCAATACCCAGAGATTATTACAGAAATTAAGGGGCCTTTTATTCATTCAGAATATCCCCAAATGATGAAGAAAATAAGTATGATGTTTGCAATGTATCGTCCTGATAGAGGTAATATTAGGGACGGTGCTCTGCCATCTAAGATGTTTGAAGCGGCAGCACATGGGCGCCCCAGCATTGTAAACGGAAATACTCCAATGGGTACATTATGCGAATCTGAGAATCTCGGATTAGCTGTTGATTGGAACGATGCTCAAGGATTGGCTAAAGCCATAATTGAACTTGAAGGCCAAACAACACACCTTGAGATAGATGAATCGCGTGAGCGTGAACGATTTATTGATATGCTTAATCACCTCAAAATCTGAAGTAGATAAAGTCCACCGTTTCTGCAGGCCTTAGTAAAAACGAAATGGACAACATCATACCAATAATCACACCCCATACGAATGGGTTTTGATTTGCAATCCAATGTTTAAGGCCCCCAACCTTCCAGCTGATGAAGTGTCCAATAAAGAATATTATTGCAATTCCAAAAGTTAGGAATTTAATTTCGGGGAGGGCATAGTACATCTCTGTAGTGTCCCAGTGGGCATTTATTCCTAGAAATGTTTTCAACGAAGGAATCAGAATCGTGGTATCTTCCAGCCTAAAAACTAACCAAGTCATGAATACGAAGTATTGTGTTACAATCCACCCCACAATAGGTGCAGTTTTCGGAAGCCGTTCAAACATAGTTTCAATAATCTTTATTTTATTTAATAATCGATGTATTATGAGCAGCAACCCATGTAATAGGCCCCATAGGACAAAATTCCATGATGCGCCGTGCCACAACCCACCCAATAACATAGTCATCATCAATGCGAATAACATCACTTTCGGCCCATTTCTGCTCCCACCTAAAGGGATGTAGAGATAATCACGCAACCATGTGGAGAGTGAAATGTGCCACCTTCGCCAGAAATCTTGAGGGGAACTGGCAGCATAAGGTGAATCAAAATTCTCGGGTAAACGAATACCAAAAAATAAGGCAGAGCCGATGGCAATATCTGTATATGCGGAAAAATCACAATATATCTGTATTCCAAATGCTAGTGCGCCCCACCACACGAGACCTAAGTTATCTAGTGGCGCACCTTCAACGAAAATCTCGTTTACATGAATTGCAACGTTGTCTGCGACAATTAACTTCTTTGCCAAACCATACACTATGAGTGTTAATCCTAGGCGTAATTTCATCTGATTAGGTTTCAGAGTGTTTTCAATTTCCTTCCTGAAATGTTCAGAACGTACAATCGGGCCCGCAACGAGTTGAGGGAAAAACGCCGCATAACAAGAGAATGAAAGCAAATCATCGTATGGCTTATTTTTTCCTCGGTATATGTCAATCGTGTATGACATAGTTTGGAATGTATAGAATGAAATTCCCACAGGCAATAATAGTCCAAATGTTTCCATTTCAGGAGCGCCGCCAATTCGAAGGGAAGCCCAGTTCCAAGATTCAATGAGGAAATCGAGATACTTGAAGATGGCCAATAATCCTAGGTTGAGAGTCAACGATCCCATCAACCACCGCTTGCGAATTTGTTGTTCTTCACTTTCATGAATTTTCTTACCTGCAGTCCAATCAAC
>Ga0066850_10001845_pt1 | contig 10920 bp, 14 predicted proteins | sample ETNtaG_4_FD_67282 | JGI IMG/M metagenome (GOLD analysis project Ga0066850, IMG submission 67282) | Marine microbial and viral communities from oxygen minimum zone, Eastern Pacific Ocean - ETNP201406SV67 | ecosystem: Environmental > Aquatic > Marine > Oceanic | place: Pacific Ocean: Eastern... | reverse complement strand
TGAGGAATGAAATTGTCGTAAATGAATTCACCACGGCCGCCACCAACAACATTGGTGGGTGATGATTCGTCTCCAGGTTGGCCGTATGAGAAATACGGACTGATGACTGCAATGACTGGTACTTCTTCTCCTTCTTGGGTGTTGGATGGGAGCCAATATGAAAGATGGACGTTTGCTGAATTGGGGCCACCTTCCCATACTCCTGTTGTGTCAACTTCGATGTTCGCCTCCTGGACATCTAGCGCATGATGTGGGCCGGGTTCGAGGAGGAAGCTGTGAGTGTGGCTAGTATTCCATTCCAAAGTGTGTCTGTCCCATATGCTGGGATATTCTTGGTTGTCTACTTGGTTTGGAGATTGTTCAGAGCCGAAACAACCCGAGAGGGATGTGATTAGTAGCAATGCGACGGTGATGTACGCATACAAACGCCGCCCCATGTCAATTGTGAGAGAGGTGTTCCGCTTGAATTTGATGCTTTGGCGAATGACAATTTTCCAGCGCCTTTTCGCAAAACACCTATGGCGAAAGTGGTGTGGTTCTGTGGACATAGAGGGGTGGTACGATGCGTGCTTTGATTTTTGGAGGGGAATACCCTGCACATTTACAACACGTTCAAACTGTGTTAGATGCTTGTGATAGTCAAGGTGTGGAATATGTGTTCTATCTAGGCAAGAATGAGCCGAGACCCGGGACTTTTGCGCCCCGGAATCCCTTCCTTCATCGACTACGTGATTTTTTTTGGGATCGATTTAAATGGACACCCAATCGATTCAAGAAAGATGATTTTGAATGGCGTGGCTATGACGACAATGGTACTTATTCTTGTAAAGCAATCAAGGGTTCGTTGCCGTGGAAACCGGATGTTGTGATTGTTGTCACGCCCCATGAAGGGCACGCTAGGTATCAGTTGATTCCATGGGCAAATAAGGAAGGTATTCCTGTTTTATCGATTGACCACGGTATGCCAACCGTTGCTTGGAAGTGGGGGTCATATCGGGGTTCGATGATGGGTTGTACTGCTAATGCGGTTTGGTCTGAGATTTGTCAAGAAGTGAATTCTGAATTTGGGGCACCTACTGAAATGCAGGTGATTACAGGTTCACCTTCAATCGATAAATTGAGAGATGTGAAGAATCGTTCAGATTTTTGTCAAGAGTTCGATCTGGATGTTTCGCGGAAATTGGTGTTGATGCTAGGTACACACCGTAGTGAGGTGAAAGTTCCTAACGACTTGGTTTTCCAAGAAATTATTGACACTTATTCAACAGATGTAAATTATCAATTGATCTACAAACCTCACCCAGTAGAATGTGCGAAAGGTGAGATGCTCGACATACCAGAACAGGTTCGGTTATTTACCTCACAAAAAGAATACCTTTCATTGGTCAACTGTGTAGATGTTGTAGTATCCCCAGCTAGTTCAGTGGTTGTTCCATCAATGGCATTTGAGAAGGCTTTTGTGAATACCATTACTATGGAAAATAATGGTGCATCGAGAGAAAGTTTGGCGCGTTTGCAAGAGGCTCTTGGTTCTGCAGTGTTTCGTCCCGAAAAATTGCATGAGGTGATTACAGGGGCATTGCAAGTCGATGTTGGGGGTTGCAAACTTGCCTTTGAACGATTTGGGTACAAAAGTGATGGTAATAATGGATCCCGAGTATTATCTCTGGCCATGCATCTTGCTGATGGTGGGGCCCCTAGTGAGTGGGTAGATGGTGTCTAAGAAATTAGTAATCGTTGCAAACCCATACCCTTGGGTAAATCAGTCTGGGGGTGCGACTGCAGATGATATGGGTGATTTGATAGAAAAAATTCAGGGTTTTGGAGTGAATGAAATTCACTGGGAAGTTGTCAGAAATCACATACTCTTCCCTTCAGAGGTTGGAGAAATATTGCCTTGCTCGGATAAATGGCCGGGGGACCGGCCTGTCTCTGTATATGCTCACACTGTCGACCCATTTGTCCACAACATAGTCCCCCTAGTTTGCATGAATCGTCATTATCATGGAGATCCCAGAGAGTTTCTACAGACCAATTGGGCAAAGGAACGTTGGAATTTACTAGCGGCGAATTCAGATGGTCGGCGGTTGGGTAATGGTCACATAATGGATCATTTGTGGGCTGAAGTTGAACGGCATTCCACCGAGTTGCTTCGTGTTGTCAATGAACGGAGTTCAAGGGGGCTCCATCTCGATTTTACTCGTGGCGTTTCTCTTATCGGTTTTGGTGCTCCGTTGCGTGCGGCATGGTCTGCCTTTGAGAATGGAGAAAATGATTTGGACAGATTAATTTCTATTGCAAATAACTCTGAAATTGAGGAGGGGCCGCCTTTTACAGAATGGTCGGATTTGCCTGATGAAGTTCATCAATTAAGATGTGATTTGACACTTCGAATTGTTCAGAGGATGTTCTCAAATATCGAGCTTGATGCAGGGGGTGTGCACATTAGGATGTTACTCCGTGAGTCCCAATTTATGAGGGAAATGTATGGAATTGATGTAGTTGGTTGGATTAATTCTGGTATTGCTACAGAATTCAGTTTCCATAATGAATGGGTTGATGGTGAAGACTGTGAATGGTGGTCATTATCTCCCCTTCCTACATATGTTGCCTCATGCCACAGCAATGGATTGCAATGCTTTGCAAGTGTGGATTGGTATGGCAGTGGTTTGTCATCTAATATTCCTGAACGAGATGTTGCACACCATGTGCCACTTGATTTACCGCCGCCTACATCGGCACCCAATCTGGATAACTTGGAAAAATGGGCTTCAGATGTTGTGAAAATAGGAGTGGATGGTGTGATGTTGTATGATGCCCACCTCGGCATCTGGGGTGGGGGTTTGGATGTGGCTTGCTCACGATTACAAGAGGTTCTCGGGCTCTAAACCTAACTTTTCTGCAATTGTTTCCGCCATTAACCAATCAAATTCTTCATCTATGTCGACTGTGGCATAATCGGGCATCGTATAGCAACCCATTCTACCACCAAGTCTACAGTTTTCCTTCTCCAAAATACTGCGCTTTGTGATGTAAAATGCTCCATTCTCCTTCCGTTGGTTACGGTTGCTTTGGCGCATTGGCCGATTCTTAGGGTCGTATGAGGGGGTGGCTGTGCCGTCGTCCTGTACTCTCCAAGAAAATGAATGGTCATCCACTACTGTAAGCATCGAGTCGAAATTTCCTTCTACGAATTTTTCCAAGGCTTCATTGAAATCTTTTGACGATGTGAATGGACTTGTCGGTTGTACCATCAATACAATCTGTGCATCTCTACCGAGTTCATGTTCTGAAAGTGCTGCCATCAGTGATTGTTCTGACGATACTGTGTCGGTGGCATCTTCTGGTTTGCGTTTGTGTACCCCACAACCCAGGGAGTGGCCTATTTCGAGAATTTGGTCATCGTCACTAGAAAGCAATACGTGATCTATGTGGGTTGCATTCATGGCTGCTCTGAGGCACCACTCGGCCAGTGGTGTGCCGCGAAAGGGCCGCCTATTCTTACCAGGTATGCCTTTGGAACCGCCTCGTGCTAAAATCACTGCAAGAGTGGTCATGTATACGCCTCACTTTACTCGACGTAGTTTTGCAATCATTGGCTTTTCGCCGTCATAAATTTTCTTTATTCCGTCACCAATTGCTGATTCATATGCACGAACATCTCTAACCAACTTAACGAGACCGGCCGGCTCTAGACTAGCGGCATGGTCCCCTCCCTTCTGTGTTCGATCAAGTGTGAAGTGTCGCTCAATTATTTTCGCACCCATTGCTGTGGCTGCTATGTCCATTGCAATTCCTTTGTGGTGGCCACTGAATCCAATATCACAATCAGAATATTTGTCTGCTAGTGAATTCATGTAACTCAAATTTAATTCCTCAAATTTTGAAGGGTAGGTGGATGTGCAATGAAGGATGTAACGGTGTTCGATTCCCTCATCCCGTAGCCAATTAACACACTGTTCTATTTCTTCTTCTGTGCTCATCCCTGTTGAAATTATGACTGGGTTGCCTGATTGGCAAGCCGCCCTTACTGTTTCTTCATCAGTAATACTTGCACTTGCTATTTTGAAAATTGGCATACCTGCATCGGACATTTGAGTGGAGCTGACTGGGTCCCAAGGTGAGACGAAATATGCCACACCCAATGACTCTGCGTGCTCTTTGAGTTCGGTGTGCTGTTCAACCGACAATTCTAGGGCGTCTCTATGCAACCCGTATGTTTGAGCGAATGCGTTTGGAGAATCATAGGGCCTATCATACTCTTCATCCGTTAGGAGTGTTCGTGTGTGGCGCTTTTGACTCTTGACGGCGTTAACACCTGATTCAGCTGCGATTGTAATCAGTTTTTTCGCGTGCTCAATATCTCCTTGGTGGTTCTGACCGATTTCTGCGATGATGTATGTTTCGCCGGCAGCAATTGCTTGCACGATATTTGCGGTTGCCATGTTGCGGCCGTTGTGGGGTTCATTCTTGACCTTTGCCGATAAAAAAAATCATTATCTGCAGGTAAGAATGACTTCGCAAGCTTCTCTGACCGCCCCGTTTCCTCCAGAATTTAGTGATATCCAGTGTGCAGCACCCCTGACCTTTGGTTGGGCGTTAGAAGGGGCTAAGCGGAGGCCTACTTCATCAAATGCCAATAAATCCGGCACATCATCTCCCATGAATGCAATTTCATCATTGGACAGTCCGTGTCTCGCTTTGATGTCTCGAAGTACCAGGGATTTGTCCTTCGCACCAACGTGTAATTCGGCCATTTTCAATTTCTCCATTCTGGCTCTCGTAATGGGGCTGGGTTCGCGGCTAACGACGCCCACCAAGAGTCCGGATTCGCGTAGTAAAGCCGTTCCATGCCCATCAATTACAGAAAATCTTCGTTGTTCATTTCCATCGGAATCTCGAAGAATGGTGCCGTCTGTAAAGACGCCGTCTACATCGAATAATATGCATTTGAGGTTGGACATTTTATTTGCCACTTCTTCGGTTGGCCGCTTCCAATCTGATGGCCATTTTATATCTGGGATTATTTCTTGATCAATTGATGTTTCACTTTCAAGTAACATCTGGAGGTTTGCGGATATGTTTGCGCCTTCTTTTTTCCACTCACTCAGTCGGTGATGTGCTGTACTTCCATCGGGGACGCTGAATGACTGGACGATGCGTGTCATGCCTCCCCTAAAACGGCACTGTGTAATAATACAGTTGGTTGTATTACCCTTTCTTGTTGTTTGGGGGTTGGAATAAATCATAGGTGAAACGGTGTGCTGGTAAACGTGCCATTGGTTTACTACTGAATCGTTCTGGTATCATATTATTAATGCGCACTGATTCTTGTAACACGTCCTCCACCATGGACAAGGGGCTGAGAGGATCCTAGTTGGTTTTGTTCGAAGGGTGCTATTCCCTGTACGATACCTGCTTGAGAAAGGAGCAAATCTGATGGGGTACAGAATTGCTAGAATCCGTGTTCCTGACGATCATCTCTATGCTAAATATTCTAATGATTCTAAATCCAAACGGCGATTTATCAATGTTGGAGCTGGGGATTTTTCCCATGCAAACTGGACTAATGTCGATTATGCAACCGATTGGTACAGTGAAGCCCAGAAAGATGGTTTCGTAAATTTTGATCTTGCTGAATGCAAACCTTTTCCATTTGATGAGGGGATTATGGAAGCAGTATACTCGAGCCATACTATAGAACATATTCCTAACGATGCGGTGACAAACTTTGTTTCTGAGTCTTTCAGAACCCTAAAAATTGGCGGGGTTCTTCGTGTGACTTGTCCAGATGCTAGGCTACTGATTAGAAGCGTTAGGTTGAACCTAATAAGTTACTGGAAATGGAGAGAAAATTGGTTCTCGAGGCCGTACAGCACCAACCCTGATGTAAATGAAATCACGATTGCGGATTATCTAATTAGAGAGATTGCGACTGAGCGCTGCCGTTTCTACAAAGGCTCAAAAAACACAATCAACCCTGAAGAGCTAATCAAAAGGATGAGTACACACAGCGATGAGGAAGTTCTGGATTGGATGGTTGATGGGCTTGCTTTCAACGATAAAAGTCCGGGAAATCACATTAATTGGTGGACATTTGAGAAACTAGAACATATTGCTAGAGAAGCTGGTTTTGAAACAATTTATCGGTCGGGGTACGGTCAATCATTGTGTCGTCCGATGACGAATCTAGATATGTTTGATACAACAAATCCCCACAATTCACTTTATCTCGAAGCGATAAAGTGATGGGTGTGGAAAGGTTACTCTTCGCCTGTTTTCATTTCGTTGAATGTGGCCTTACTTCGAGCAGCTGCGACTGCGCCATCGGGTAAGAAAGTGAATTCGGGAACGGGTTGGTCTAGTTTGGCATCTAATTCCGTAACCATTCTCCGGAATACTTCAAGATCAGGTGTCGTTGCAATCCATTTCTCCATCCAATCACATTGTTCCTGGATATTTTCGTCGTCCGGATGTTGTTCCCGTAGTAGACTGGAGAGGTGGCCTAGAATCATGGCATCACGTGGCGTCAACAGGTATGTTGCAAACGGGTCCCTCTCGATGATGACGTTGCGGTGTTCTTTCCAAAGTGCGAAAATATTATCGTAAGCCCAACCAATAATCAAAACAAGTAATACAACTATCATTGCAATTGAAAAAATGCCCCAATAGGTCATTGATATGCCCAAGAAAGATTCTTGGCCATCGAATCTCCAACGAATGTAGGGCCAAATTAGTAACGTTGATGCATTAATCCAAAACAACATGGAGATAATTGATTGGGATTGTTGGAGGCGCCAATATTGTCGCATAAACCATTTCTTGAGGCTGGATGAGTTGTTGTCCTCTGGTTGCGGTCCTTTCGCCATGATTACGGCTCAAAGGACCCCCCTTTGACACTTTCCGCCACAGGTCGGGTCCCTAGGAGAGTTCATGGACAAAGAATGGATGAGGGATTATGGGCGAAGGAATTGTATTGGTCACAGGGGCTGCTGGATTCATAGGATCGCATGTTGTTCGTGAATTACTTGAAGGTGGCCATTCCGTTCGAGCAACTGTGCGTGACCCGGAAAATGCGGAATTTCTGAAATCTCTACCCAATGCAGAAAATCTAGAAATTGTTACGATGGATCTATTGAATGGTTCTTCTGTTAATGCTGCAGTATCTGGGGTGGATGATGTCATTCATTGTGCGGCCGCCCTATATGTGGGTGTCAAAGATGCTCAGAAAGATGTTGTCGACCCTTCAATAAAAGGTACACAAAACCTACTCAATGCAATTGATTCGAATGGTGGTGTGGGGAGAATCGTGCATACTTCATCGGTGGCAGCCGTAAGGCGTACTGCTTCAAAAAGTGGGCAAACTTACTCCAATAAGGATTGGTGTGACGATGCGTCTGTTGAATCAAATGCATACGGATTTGCGAAGGCTGGGGCTGAAAAATTAATGCGAGATTGGGTTGAAAGTAAATCTCTGGAAAAACGTCCACGATATGTGTCCATTAATCCATGTATTGTATTTGGTCCAGTGATGTCTGAAAGGCATCTGAAAGGTTCGATGACAATCATTGATCATCTATTGAAAAGGAAGCCAAATGTTTTGCTAAAGATGCATGTGAATATCGTTGATGTGAGGGATGTAGCAAAAGCACATGTTCGTGCCCTCAGCCAGGGTGAAAATAATGGAAGGTATATCGTCTATGGTGGTTCGTTATGGATGTCCAAAATGGCAGCTCTACTTCGAAAACAAATTCCTCAACGTAAATGGCCTAAATTTGTATTACCAAAGTCGTTAAGTTATGTCCTTTCTGTTTTCCATCCTCAATTAACGATGAAGTGGGTCAAACACAATATTGGGACTACTTGTGATTACGATTCCAGTCCTGCCTCTCAGGAATTGGGAATCGATTGGTTGCCAATTGAGTCCACTGTTATCGATGGTGCTAATTCTGCTATCGAAGCGGGTTGGCGCTGAAGGCTCGAAGGCGAAGGATTGAGGAATGAGGGCACAACCGGGGTGTTTGATGGAAGCCGCCGATGTTTGGGGTGCGCGCTGGGATGCGTGCGATAATCCAATGGTTCTACGGTACATGGAAGTGGCATGCCGTAAACAAAGTCTGGTCGTCCTTGCTGCTGATTTGAGAACCATGGATGATTTGAATAGGTTGATTGATCAAGTTGGGCCCCACATCGCTGCACTAAAGACACATGTTGACTTGGTTGATGATTGGACTGCGGACAGTTGGTCCGCCTTTTGTATCAAGGCCGAATCTCATGACTTGCTAATCTTTGAGGACCGAAAATTCGCAGATATTGGTCCTATTTCACGGAGACAGATGGCTGGTGTCTATGACATTCGTTCATGGGCAAATGTTGTGACCGCCCATGGGATTTCAGGCCCAGATATTGTTGATGGTTTGTGTGCTGGTTGGAATGATGTGGATAAAGAAGGTGGGGTTTTACTACTAGCACAGATGTCTAGTCGTGGCAACCTTCTCGGATTGGATGGGTATACAGATGCTATGGTGCAAGCTGGAATTGCCAATGCTGGTGTCTTTGGATTCATTGGTAATGGAAGTCGGGCGGCTGAGTTGTCAGAGTTGCGTTCAAAAGTAGGGGGTCGGAAATTAATCTGGACACCTGGGGTCAATTTGGCTGTTGGTGATGGTGAAATGGGGCAACGATATGGTGATCCGGGGGTGGCAATAATGTCTGGTAGTGATGGTATCATTGTTGGATCTGGTATTTACAAAGCGGATAAACCGGGTGAGGTGGCTAAGAAATATGCTGAAATTTCGTGGAATAGCCTCATTGAACGAGGTGAGGGTTGATGGATTCGGGAATGAATTTTGTATTGGGATGGTTTCTAATTATTCTCTTGTCGGCCGTCGTTGTATGGATTGGATGGTTCCAATGGAATGCTTATCGTACGTTGGATCAAAAAATTGAGATGATGGATTCGAGTTTGATTTACGGCGCTAGTACGCGAGTTGAGAAAATATTGGATGCGCCACAAGGTAGCATTGTTGTCCCATATATGATGGCGGGGGTGGTTCCTGTGCAAAATGTAGGGGTGAATCCTGTGGCGGTGAGTGGTCCCCGATATGATGATTTTTCATCGGTTCGGTCGGTTGATGGTCAAATCAGAAAATAGTATGCTGCACCGGCTATTCCACCCAATAATATGAGTGTGGTTAAAATCTTGAGTTTTGCGCCCTTCTTCTTGGTGGGCTTTGCTTCGGGCACTGGTAATGGAATCGGCAATGGTGCTGGAAGTGGCATCGCAGAGATGACTTCTACGACTTCTTCGTCATCGCGCTTTGCTCGGTTCTCATCGACGTCTTCAGGGTATAGTTGGTCGAGGTCTTCTAAGCCTGGTGCGGCTGGAATATCGCCCATGATCATCTCCCAGTTATCATCAATAATTGATTGTGTAACTGGCTTCTCCAACCATGCCACGGCTCCTGCCGAATGAGTGGCGTCTGCAGCGAGTTGACGTTGGTGTCTTGGTGCCATGAATGCAATCCTGGCTTCTGAGTCGGATTCACGCATCTCCAGTGCGGCTGTGTGGCCATCCATTGTTGGGATGTCAAGAGATAGTAATACCAAGTGAGGTCGGTGTTTCACATAGGTGTCAACAGCAAGATCGCCATCTTCACAAATTTCGATTCGCCAACCCTTCTGAGTGAATACTTGAGAAAGGCGCATGGTGCCCATTGGATTGTTGTCGACAATCAGCACAAGTTGTGCATCGGGGTCGTCTGTTGCACTCACACGAACCATGTCACTCACCTATCCGAGACCCTTTGTCATCATGAATGGTGCGGGTCGGGGGTTATTCCTCCTCATCATCGATAAGGGTGTCAGAGGGGGCTGTTTCAGGAGAAGTGAATGTTTCTTTCAATTTCTCTTGGCGTTCCATCTCTGCTTCGATTTCTTTTTGTCGCTCAGGTGCACGTACAAAATGCATTTTCAATTCAGAAATAAGCCCGCGGAAAATTGTTTCTTCAACTTCTTCGAGGTTGCCTTTTGTGCGGGAATTGAGGGTGTCCAGCATGTCGATTGCGGCCTTGGCCTCACCTAGGTTGAAGTGGATCATGCCTTCTTCATCTGGAAGCATGCCGAGGTGCATCATTGCGCTTCTTTGCAACATGGATATCAACGAAAAGAAACGTTGACTGTCTTCACTCTGTAATATATCGTCCATGGTTCCACCTATTCAAACATCATTTCTAACAACCAATCGGGATCAAATTGTTTCAAATCACCGTAATCTTGCCCGACGCCTGCTAGAACAATTGGTCGTCCCGTCGCATGGGCAATTGAAAGTGCGGCGCCACCTTTGGCATCTGTATCCAACTTGCATAATACTGCACCATCAAATTTGAGCATTCTTTGGAATTCAACCGCCTGCTCGACTGCGTCGTTACCTGCAAGGGCGTCACCAACAAACAAAACAAGATGTGGTTGTGCTACCCGGTGAACCTTTTGTAATTCGTTCATGAGGTTGATTTTGTTGGTCATCCGACCAGCTGTATCTACGATGACCACGTCTGCGCCACGTGCTTTTGCACTTTCAACTGCGTCTCTAGCGATCGCTGCGGAATCGCCGCCACGCTCGCTGGATACACAACGCACTCCGATGCGCTCTGCGTGAGTTTCGAGTTGATCGATTGCGCCAGCACGGAACGTGTCGGCCGCTGCGAGTACGACAGTTCTTCCTTCGCTCTTAAGGCGGTGTGCGATTTTGGCGGTTGTCGTGGTTTTACCTGTGCCATTTACTCCAACCATCATGACAATTACTGGTGTGTCGCCCGCCTCTATCATTCCATCAACTGTGGCATTAAAATCCCAATATCCAGCGGCTAAAAGGCTGCGCAATGCGCGCTTTAGGCTGGCTTCAATGACTTTTGTTAAATC
>Ga0066850_10001841_pt1 | contig 10931 bp, 10 predicted proteins | sample ETNtaG_4_FD_67282 | JGI IMG/M metagenome (GOLD analysis project Ga0066850, IMG submission 67282) | Marine microbial and viral communities from oxygen minimum zone, Eastern Pacific Ocean - ETNP201406SV67 | ecosystem: Environmental > Aquatic > Marine > Oceanic | place: Pacific Ocean: Eastern... | reverse complement strand
CTGAGTCAATTGGAAATGTATCAAAGTATCCATAGCCACGTAAAACTGCTTCAACCTGAAGAGACAATCCTGACTGATAATAATCAATCAGATGATCTAATTTCATAACTGCTTCAGAAGCGATACTAAATTCTTTTATCCTATTAAATGAATTAACCACTGGCACAAGCTCAACATTTCTGATTTTTCCTATAGCATCAGAAAACTCTTTAAATGCTAGGTCACCATCTCCCTCATCTTCACCTATCATAATATGAAGTTGATGGTGGTATTCACTTAAAAACCGAAAAGCCTCAACCTTTTGAATAAATGTATTTCTCTCAGATAAATTATTTTTGCTATCGCAAGAAACACAAAAAAAGATTATAGTAAAAAAAACAAAATATTATTTTTTTCATTTATGAGTTCCCTATATACTTTAGAATCATTAATGAGGTTCCATTTATCATACTATTTGTAATACTGATTCTTGTTATTATGAAACCATTTGCTTAACTAATTTTTCAGATCTTTCTAGAATATGATGAGTATGCAAGTACTCGAAAGTAGTACTCCTGCCAATTAAACGTAAATTCTTAAACTGATTAAAATAGGTATTAATTTTGATTATTTTATTATTTATATCTTTAATAATAATAGGGTATGCATATTTTAGTTCAACCATATTATATTTTAAAATATCACCCTGATCAAGCATATTATGACTGGTTAAATAATTTAATATTTTTGTGTAGACGACATTCTCACTAGTTCCAGCCTTAATATTATTCTTCCCAATTGGTACCTCTACAACGATACAGGTTTTATTCTCTGGGGCCATTTGATTGCTTCTATTTTTCGGCTCATATATCCTTGTAAATGGGCAATCTGAATCTGGAAAATAAATAGACGCATTAAGTGAAAAACTATTTCTTTTCAAATAGATCACGCAAATCATAATGGATCTATATTGTAACGAATCTACCTCCTTTAAAATATCATCTGGTGGCAAAGGTCTCATTGACCTAACTAGCTGATCTAAGGGAATAGTGCAAACCAGGTTATTTACATCAGTCTTTTCACCTTCATTGTTTTCAATGGATCTAATATTATTATTATTATGGTTGATTCTAACTATAGAGCTATTAATAATTATATTATCATACCCAATGCGCTTTCCCATTTTATTAAATATTTCTCCAAAGCCTGACTTAGGATAATAAAAATCGCCCTCTAGGTGTTTTGTTTTATAATTATTACGATAGAAGTAGCTTAGAAAAAGAGACTTTAGATTGAGATTCTTTAATCTTCCGCCAGCTATTGTTGGGTCAAGCCTGTCTGCACTCTCACCCCATAATTTTTCTGTATATGATATTAAGAATGTATCAGATAGTGTTTTCCCATAATTCTGGTAGGCTAACTCTCTAAATGTCTTTGGTTTATTCCGAAACTTGAGTCTATTTATAATATTCTCATAAATAACCTTAAGAATTACGTTGGGCGCCATATTCTTAAATATATTTGAGATCTGGATTGGGAAGTCGAACATTTTACTTTGATATGATATTTTACTAGGGGATGTAACCAATAAAAGTTCTTTACCTAATAGTGATTTTACTTCTGATGTTACCCTTTCATTCTTATCATGAAACCTATGAGCTCCTGTATCATAACTAAATTCACCATCTACAATCGTTTTACAGTTTCCCCCTATAGAGTTTGACCTCTCATGTATTTTTACTCTAAGACCGTGTTTTTTAGCGTAATACGCCACTCCTAGACCCGATGGTCCGCCGCCGATAATATCTATATCTATTTTAGATTTCATCTTTATTTAAGCTATAGACTTGAATTTTTGACCACATCTGATTCATGTATGGATTATGATAAAATGTCGTGTCTTTTTTAAAGCTGATGGAATCTGATAATGCAGAACGGTAATCACCAATCATAAGAGTAGCACCAAAACTACTATGGCTCTTATTTCTATAATGTTTTACCTCAGAGGTATCTTCAGCATTAATAAACTCAGCATTCACCTCGTGTCTTTCCAGGTAGTAATTTATTAGAGGAATACTAATCACAGTTCTTACACTATCATTCTCAGAGATATAATTCTTTAGCTTGTGTATCGCAGTATAATTTTTATGTTGGCTAATGAGAGTTAGATCATGTCCAATAAGAATAATAAAATATACATAGATAACTACCGAATACGCTTTTCCTCTGTATTTCTCCTGACCATGAATAAGTAAAATACAGAAAAACAATAAAATCGGAAGAATATGTCTGCTCTTGAATATCACATTTTGGAATAACAATATCCATACAAAGTAAATAACAACACAGTATGTAAATATTCTTAGACAATTATCAGAATTCCATTTTGTTTTTAAATCTTTAAAACTGGTTCTGAATTGAACCAGTAGCAAGACTGTTAGTATAACAGATGTTAATCCCCGCGAACTCCAGTAGCCACCAAAACCATCAGCCCAAATCGATCTAAGAAGATAAATAAATCTATTTGAAAAACTATGCTCGGTAAAGATTGTACCACCATAGTCCAAAAAATGACCAACTGTGTGCCTCTGCGCAATAACAAAGAGATCACTAAATTCTGTAATAAAAACCAACGGAATAAACCAAATCAAGACTGCAAAGAATAAGTAAAAGGATAGCCTAATTCTATCCTTATGATTGTAAAGAACTATCCAAATTGGAATTAGTAACAATGGGATATAAGATAATCTTACTCCGGCTAATAATCCGGATAGTATCAAGCCCTTCTCTAAATGTCTACCCTGCTTATTAGCATATATGAGATAATACAGAGCGCTGAGTGCGATAGAAAGGCCCATCAGATCAGGCATGTAGCGATTACTCATAATCCAAAAAAGTGGATTGAAAAATATTATCAGTGCTATATACTGCCCTTCATATGTTTTCAGGTTAGCGTTAAATATTCTTAGGAGGTAGTATACAATAAAGAATATAGACACCCCTCCAATAATTGAAAATGAGACGCCCATATTTCCGAAAATGAAGTGTAGAATTTTAGCTAGAAAACAAAAAACTGGATAACCCGGAAAATGCGGCTGAAGAGAAAGAATATCATAGTCTTGAATACTAAGAGCAAATCTCAAGCTATCGATATCTTCAATATAATAAACACTTGTGGCAATCCTCGAAAAGATGCAAACAAGTAATAAAACTACTAGATAATTATGATTTTGTTTAAACATAGCGTATTCAGCATTAAAACTAGATTATGCTATCCTAAAAAAAAACAGGGAACCATATAGATTCCCTGCTTTATCATTTTAAAAGTACTATAGTCTACCAACCAGCTACATTAGCTTGCGAAAAACCGTAATCTTGAGCGAAAATTTGTCTCACTTCATTTTTTAACTGATCATGGTATGCTTGCATGGCATCAAAATTTCCATCAGTAGGATAAACTGGAGCAGTACCCATAACTACAAAAATTCGATTCAGATTTTCATCAGGAATCATTTTTTCAGTATTATACAACAACCCATTTGCATATCCTCTCATTTCAGCCCAATGTTTTTCATAATTAGCTGTTGCATCTGAGCCAGCTGCAATAGTTGTATCACCAGCTCCAATAAAACCAGCTATATCATCAATGACCTCATTAACATAATGCACTGATACAGCAGCTACAACCTTCTCCCAAGTTTTGACAACAATATCTTTCTGCGCCAAAACCTCTACTGGGTCAGCTTGATTTGTGATAAGAGTTCTTCCTTCTAGATATGCATCAAAAATTGTTTTTGTGAAATCATAATTTTCATCACAATCAGCACAAACGTCTCTCTTTGCAGCTGTAACAGCCCAACCAGCATTAACTTCTGATAAAAAATCGATCATACCATCACTATCAGAATCATAATACGGATCAGTTTTTCTATCAGAATCATCAGTATATCCAGTATGATAATCAACTGCGGCACCAAAATAACCAAATGATTCGTCCCAATAATGTTCCATTTTTGTATATGGTTTAAGAGTTCCACCATCATCAACTTGGGTAGCATTATCACTACCTTCAAGCTTAGAGATTAAGTACTTGGATGTTGCTTGCCAATAAGATACTGCACCCCATAGTGTCTTTTGGGCAATCTGATCTAATTGGAGACCATTTCCTCTAGTATTACCAGCAGCTGCTGCCTCTGCAGCCCAGCCAGCAATTAAAGTACCTGCATTTGCATTATAGCCAGGTATAATAATATCAGATACTGCTTCAAGCCTATCATTTAAATGACTAGAACTTATCTCGCGATATTTTGTCTGATTAGTTGAAACAGATGATAAATTACTTATCAATCTATCTACATCATCATTTGCCATCATACTGAGGACGTTGGCGCTAGTTCCACCTGGGCCCGCATCAGCCTTCATCTGACTACCAATATCATTAATAAGTAAATTTCTAACAACCTGACCAGAATATGATACACTACTAGCCGTTTCATCAAATCTACTAGTAAATGTATACGTTGCAGGTGTATCGATTAATGTAACTCCCCCATCATCGCCATCATCATCGGTACTACAACCGACAATGACAAAAAGCATTAGTGATGAGAGAAACATTAGACTGTTTTTTAGTTTCATTTTGTTTTCTCCTTCTTTTTTGTTTTTGTTATTGAGTCTAATTATCATATTATATTTACAAAACCTTAATATCTAATTGTCATCATATGTTTTGGACTAACCTAAAAGGTATATTCTAGGCCAAGATTAATTTGTCTTCGTGGACCAATAAGAATTCCCGAGCTAAGTCCAGCCTCTTTTTGTCCAGGATTTGAGTGCAGCCTTGAACCGATGTAACTCTCATCGGTAATATTCTTCCCCGAAAAGTACATTTGCATTTTCTCATTCAAACGATACCTAGCACTTGCATTAAAAATAGCATATTCAGGAACAGGGCCAGTAATTCCCAGATTGTCTGTTTTTTTAATATTTTCAAAATCAGTATACACCTCGCTTACATACTTAGTATCAAACCGGATAGATAGTCGATCGCTTAGTGAGCTAAAAATACCTACCATCAGTGTATGAGCCGGTGCATAAGGAAGCTGTTTTCCACTGATATCAACCTCTGAACCAACAGAGCCAGCTACGTTAGATATTATTCTGCCATCAACAACCTCTGTATTTAAAAAAGAGTACGATACATCTACATTTGGTAAAAATTTATTAATATCACTAAAACCTAATGCTGCCCTCGCCTCTAGGCCCATCGTATTTACTTTCCCCAGATTCTTAAATGCTGTTCCCCTTCCAGCTGCCACCATATCCTCGATAGAAATATGAAAACCAGAAAACTCAAACTCAATGATCGATAGCTCACCCCTGACGCCAATCTCCTTATTCCAACTTTTTTCAGCTTTAAGATCCAGCCCACCTTCAGAGATATCTTCACCAAAATTTACTATTTTAAGTGCACCACTCGATGGAGGCGTAAACCCTCTGTGGACCCCACCAAATAAACTGAAAGAACTAAAATCACTAATAAAACCTATTCCTGGTAATACAGCCACAGTGGTTTTATCAAGATAAAGCGACCCAGCGAGCCTGTCTACTCTTTCTTGTTCAAAAATTTCAAATCTAATACCTGGCCTAAAATCCAGCGATCCCATGTTAATGTTCTCTGATAAAAAGGCGCTGAACGCCATGGTCTCATAGTGATGGCTCTGTCCAACTATCGTAGGGCTCTCTTCTTCTGACAAAGCGGGTATATAATAAATTCCATCTCTACTGTCTGGGCTGTCGCCAGTTTTTTTATCATCAATAAAACGCTCCCAGTAGACTCTGGTCCCGGCTTCTAGAGTTGCATCTCTACCAAACAATAGATGCTTAACTGTAAAGGACTGCTCAAGCCCAGCCACATAAAATGTTCTGAGTATCCCAAAACTATCCCGCCCGTTTCCAACCCTAACAAGGTCAAAAGGGCTGTAGTAAGGAGCTGGACTTGGATTTTCTTTATCTAGGTCTGAAGCTAAAATGAAGACATCATTCTCTCTCCACCATCTCCTATCAAAATAACTTAAAAAGGCAGTGGTGTTTTTTGATACTGTAGAACTCAAACGCTCAGACTGTATTAGATCTAACGATGCCCTAAATACTTTGAAGTTATCATTCTCTTTAGGGTTGAATTTTGGATCATTCTCAAAAGACCATTGCGTTAGACCTGTATAGGTCGCACTTGAGTTTTCATAGTTGATGTTTGTCTTCAGGTATATATTCTTATTTAAGGATGGAAAATAGTTCAGTTTTGCCGTCGCATTGAGCTGTTCAAAACCATTATTCTGCCTGAAACCATCTCCCCGCTTATAAAGCAATTGAATCTCTGGCTTTATCTTCGCATTCTCTGATCCACCGATCTCTGCAAAAATACTCGCATAACCATTCTCACCACCGGTAACCTTAAACATCCCACCAAACTCATTTCTAGGCCTACGAGTAAAATAGTTAATTACACCACCCATTGTCTGTGGACCAAAGTTTATTGCACCACTTCCCTTTATCACTTCAAGTCTATCTATACGCTCTACTGGGGGGTTGTAGTACATATTAGGATATACATATAGCGCAGGCTGAATGGGTACACCATCTTCTAGAATTAAAACTCTTGAGCTTCTTCTTGGATTTAACCCACGGATACCTATGCTAATTCTAGAATTACCAATACCATCATCTGCGTAGCCATTTATACCGGGGACATACCCTAACATTTCCTGGGTTCCGATTGGATTTACGAGCTTTATCGTTTGCATATCCATGACAGTCGCCGCTCCAGGAAGCTTCTGATAGGGAGCGCTAGCGTCGCTGATAATCTCAAGTCGGGTCATAACAATAGGCTGTATCATAAGCACGGCATCGATTTTATAAGAGTTGCCCGATTCTATTGCGACATCCTCTTTATAATCTTCAAAGCCAATAAAACTAATACTAACCCTATAGCTACCATCTTCTACACCATCAATATTAAAACCACCTTCAATGTCTGTGGTCGCACCATATTGCTGATTATTACTTCCTATTAGTTCAACATTCGCACCTTGCAGAGGTATACCTTTTTCTTTACTGCTGACAACACCCTTAATACTATTCTGGATATCATCTTCTGCATAAAGAAGAGAAAATCCGACTGCGAGTATTAATTGAAACTTGAAAAACTTTGTGTACATCTGGCTTTAGTATATTTCTGGATTGGTCTCTTCTTGACTATGATCATCTTCTTCATTCAACTGAAGCATTCCATAGCTTCCACCATCTGTAGTGGTCTCTGTTTGCGGCGCCAATAGAGGATCATCCTCACAACCAATACTGATAAATAGCAATACACCAAAAAATAGGAAGAGTATATTTTTTTTGTATCTCATCATACCGCTGACTTCCTCCAGGCATATCCCAGTCCTCCACAGACGACTATCCAGGCAATTAATTCGATCAAACTAGGGTCTCCATTGTAACCGAAGAGCCCTTTCATAAGACCACCGATTGCGCCTTTATCATGGAATACCGGGTACGAACCATCTTGATTCTTTTGAGGATTTACATCCCATATCCTAGATGCCCATTTCTTTGCGCTACTGACAACTTTTTGACGATCGCTACTATCAGTTATATTATAAACTTTCGAGTCTCCGTTCATCCTTGTTGCTGTGATACTATTTTCGCTTTCAACTACATCTCCTCCATAGTACGGTATGACTTTTGCAGACTCAAGCTCATGAACACCATAGGTAAACATACCGGCCGCAACGAAAATCAATAATATAGAAGTAACATTAAAAAACGTTTTTAGTGGAACTTTTCTGCCTTGTACAAATATTAAGAAAGCAACACCTAGGCCTAATACCGCGCCAACGACCGATAAAACAATATTCAGACCACCCTCCTTAACCATCACACCATAAAGGAACAGTATCGTTTCAATACCTTCTCTAAAAACAGAGATGAAAGACAAAGCAAAGATACCATAACCGACCCCATCGCTTGACAACGCCTCGTCAGCTTTTTCTTTTAAGTCTTCGGCTATGTTTCTGTTTTTTGCCATCCACACGATCACCGTTCCGAGTATCGCAGCCGCGAGAATCATTACAACGCCTTCAAAAAGTTTTGCGGATTGCCCCTTAAACCCATCGGCAAACATTTGGAATAGAATGGATCCTAAGACGCTAGCCGCAATCGCAGTTCCAACGCCCTGCCAGAGCCTTACTATCGCCTCACTCTGATTCGTTTTATTTAGATAGGTGTAAAGTATGCCCACAATAAGAGCCCCCTCTAATACTTCTCTAAAAACGATAATTAATTCTGCCATTTTTTTCCTTTACGACAATAAGGCCCTAACCCAAATTTGGAACCTATTCTTGGAGTTTAGACTTATATAGTAATTGAGCAAGAGCCCATTATTGTCGATAATTGTATATTTTTATTATGAAATTATAATGTTATTGAGACTTATTCTCATTAAATATAACTAGGTTTAATTATATCTGTCAATATCTTATCGTAAAAAAAAAGGCCCTTGAAAAGGGCCTTTAGAAAACGCTTTCAAAATGAATTTATTTTCGACTATGTGAGTGTTTGAGCTGGTAGATACTATCCTTATGCTCCATAATCATTGAGGTGATTTTATTTCTGACATTTAGTGGTGTCTTTTCAGCAAACTTCTCATAGCCCTCATTCCAAGCTTTTTCAAAAGACGCTAGATCTTTTGCCTTATAATACCCAGCGATATTCCACTCATCACCCCAGGCGTGACTCAGCGTACCTACCTCATCTAGTTTGCCCTCATCAACTAGCTTATCAAATATCGGATTCCAGTGCTTCTCCATAAGTTCGTGGTACTCCTTCATTTTGTGAAAAACTACCTTATTCTGTGAGACGACCATTATCTGGGCCTGGCTGTAGGTCGCAAATAATAAAAAGATAAAGCCTATTCTTTTTATAGATCTCATAATTAACTCCTTTATTATTGGTGTTTTAAATAAAATTTTTATTTCTTAAATCAACTTCTATACAGAATGTATCGAAAAAAAATCTAATCAGAAACTTTAGACGTATAAAAAGCGGCAATTGTCAGTGCAAGCATAATGATAACAGCCGGTACCGGAGGATTTACCTCGGGGTTTATTATGTGCAGAACAACACTCGCAAGATTAATAACGTAAGCGACCCCCATTGCAAATAAGAGTTTTTTCGCAGGCGCGTCTTCCATATCCCTGTTTAATAACGCAACAAACCCAAAGGCAATCATAAAAGAAGCAAGAGCCTCATGCATGTAGGTTCCTACTTTTACTGCTGCTGGATTGAGTTTAATTAGCTCGGGGTTAAACGCACCACCCGTAACGATATTCTCTGCGCCAATATAAATGGCTATCCCCATTAGGATATTAATGGCGCCAATCACTGTTAGAACTAGCTGTGGATTCATAGCTTACTCCTTACATGTTTGCCTTAATTTAATAAAGGATATTTCAATAGCAAACAAACTTAATTTTATTTTTATAAAATTTATAAGGATTTACTTGCCAATATTTTATCTATATTACTTAAAGTGATACATTATATTTAATGTTAGAGTTAAATATTCATTTCTCATTCTTTGATAATTCCTTTAACAGTCGATAGTTGATGCACTAATATAAGTTTATATATATCACAGCTAAACAAAAAACCCCGCAAATTGCGGGGCTTTCTATATCAAAATAAAAAATTAGTCAGGGATTCCGCTACCACTGTGAAGTGGTGAAAAATGTCCGCTTTTTATTTTCCACTTTCCTCCTTCTGTGACAAAAACCTGGCTAACCCTAGTCCTGTAATCGCTTTTTGTAACACCTCTAAGCGTATAGGATCCAACTAAATAGTAATAAGCTACCGCTGCCTTTCCAGGAACGAGTACGTCTATCTCTATATAGCGAGCATTAAAGTCAGCTTTATCCCCTGGCTTCCTATTATCAGTTAGCCCTTTCACCGTAGGAGCCATCTCATACCAAAAAGATCCATTTGAGTCACCGTTCATTGTCCCTCCAGAGTGAACAGTAGAGATATAGGCTTTGTACTTGTTCGAGTTCCAAGACTCCCAGTGTTTGTTAATTAGGTTTTCAATATCTGATTCATCATTGGCCACTAACAATGAAGCAATCGATAAAAAAATCAATACCTTTTTCATGATTATTCTCCTTTTTTGATGAAATAATATACCATCAGAAATTTCTCAAATGCGGATTAATCTTTTTGAGATATATATAAAAAGTCCTAGAATTAAAATATGGATAAGACAGAATTAAGAGAAAGTGTCACTATAAAAGACCCACAGATACATGAGACAGCATTTATCGCTCCAGGCGCCCACATAGTTGGAGATGTAATACTCAAAAAAGACAGCTCAGTCTGGTATAACACTGTCGCTAGAGCGGATATTAACCAAATTGTAATTGGCGAAAGGTCAAACGTCCAAGACAACAGCGTAATCCACCTGGAGAATGATCAGGGCGTGATTATTGGGGATGATGTTACCATTGGACACAATGCGATAATCCACGGCTGCACAATCGAAAACGGGGCACTGATCGGTATGGGTGCAATTATTATGAATGGCGTTACAATAGGAAAAGGAGCAGTTGTCGGGGCCGGAGCAGTTGTCAAAGAGAACATGCAGGTCGGAGCACATGAGCTTGTCGTTGGCGTACCCGGTAAAGTAGTAAAAACGCTACCGAAAGAGATAATGAAACAGAATATTCAGTGGGCGAGGAAGTATGTTAAGCTAGCGGTTGTCCACAAGAATCATCAAAACTCATAGAGTCTTAGTTTAATTAAAAATCTTTTGAGGTTCTTACTTTACCTTCCTTCTTGCAGGGCCTTGGAAAGTGACTATCTTCACATTTTTCATCGCAGGTAAAATAGGTTTCTTCGGT
>Ga0066850_10001836_pt1 | contig 10945 bp, 8 predicted proteins | sample ETNtaG_4_FD_67282 | JGI IMG/M metagenome (GOLD analysis project Ga0066850, IMG submission 67282) | Marine microbial and viral communities from oxygen minimum zone, Eastern Pacific Ocean - ETNP201406SV67 | ecosystem: Environmental > Aquatic > Marine > Oceanic | place: Pacific Ocean: Eastern... | reverse complement strand
AAATACAAAAATAACTTTTGTTGTTTCCAAATTTAATGAAGAGATTGTTAGTAAATTATTAGATGCATCAGAAAAAAGATTATTAGAAATAGGCATTAATAAAAAAAATATTAATAAATTATATGTGCCAGGTGCTTTTGAAATTCCATTTGCAGTTAAAGAATCGATAAATAAATATGAACAGGATGCGATTATATGTCTTGGGGCGATTATAAGAGGAGAAACTTCTCACTATGAATTGATCTCGGACAATGTTTTTTACGCTCTATCAAATTTAAATACTTCTTCCAAAATTCCTATTATTAACGGAATCTTAACTACTGAAAATATTGATCAGGCAGAAAAAAGAATAATTAATGGAAAATACTATGCAGACACTTCTATAGAAATGATTAGTCTATAATTTTTCAAAACTTAAAAATTAATCTTTATTCTGCTAATATTCCAATAAAGTTTCGCTTATGGCGATTCGTCTAGCGGTAGGACCCCAGACTCTGAATCTGGTAGCCCAGGTTCGAATCCTGGATCGCCAGCCAGAATCGGCCCCTTCGTCTAGCGGCCTAGGACACCACCCTCTCAAGGTGGAGATCACGGGTTCGAATCCCGTAGGGGCTACCAAAACTTAATATAAAGGAGAAAAAATGAAAAACATTAAAGGAATATATATCGGATACGCTGAAAATTTAGAACCACAATCTAGAGCTTTTGAAGAAATCGGCGGAGAATTAATAAAGGGCAACCTATCAGGTGATGATAATAAAATAGACCAAGTTATTTCATTGCTTGAGGAAACAAAAGCTCAATCACTTGTTCTTCAGGGCCATGGGTTCCCATTGAATAATGATTTTTTTGAGGCTGCTGGAAAAGTAGAAACCTTTAAGGGGGTCGCTTGTTTCGGCCATGGTTTTGATGGAATTGATATTAATAGTGCCGCAGAAAATCAAATTTTAGTTGCTAATGCTGCTTCATTTGGGACAGAAGAAGTTTCAAACCATGCTTTAATGATGTTGTTAATATGCGCAAAAAAGTTTGTTTTGCATGACAAGTTAGTAAGACAAGGTACTTGGACTAGAGAATTACTTTCACCTATGGGTCATATTTCAGGCCAAACTATAGGTATCGTTGGTATTGGAAATATTGGAAGAGCTATGGGTAGAAAATGTAAGGCTTTAGGCATGAATGTTATAGCATATGATCCTTCAGTTTCATCCTGGGACTTTAAAGAATACGGAGTAGAATATATTCCAAGTATTAATGAATTATGCGAGAAATCTGATTACATCAGCCTTCACTGTCCTCTATTAGAAAGTACAGAAAAATTAATGAGTTCAGAGCAATTCAAAAAAATGAAATCAACAGCATACCTTATAAATTGCTCAAGAGGGCCTGTAGTAGATGAATTAGCACTTATTGATGCTCTTAATAATAAAGAAATTGCTGGAGCAGGATTAGATGTTTTTGAAGAAGAGCCAACATATCCAGAAAACCCTTTACTGAAAATGGATAATGTAGCTGTCACAAATCATTATGCTAGTTATTCTGAAGTTGCATGGGAGAGAGCTGAAACTCAACTTGGAGAAGAAGCAGTAAGAATAGCAACTGACAGCTTTCCTATGTCTCTTGTTAACCCAAGTGTGAAATCAAAAGTTTCAGGGAAAAAAGAGGCTCAAGGCTGGGAAATATACAGAGAAACTTTAAAATAAAAGTAAGAGTAATATTGAAAATTACAACTTAAATTCAATTAGTTGTTTTATATCTGTAATTCATTAAACTTATTCTGTTGAAAAGTAATGCATTTATAAAAAAATATGCTTGGTCCTAAAAATAGAAAAAAATTTTCATTAATTAATTCCGGCATACTAGTAGAAATACTAGAGAAATATTTTAACGATCCAGATTCAATTGATGAATCAGAAATTAATCTTATTACTTCTTATTTTGATGTTGATCTAAATAATAGTTCAAAATCTTCATCAAAAACCAATCTTGATGATGATTATGTTCGTGATTTTGGATACCTACATGCAGATATCAACCCCATAAAAAAAAATACAACTATTAATAATGAAAATATTTCATCTAAGTTAAGTAGTAATTATCTTGGAAAAATTGGTTGGGAATTTAGTCACATAAGGGATAAATCTGAGAGAAAATGGTTTTATGATCATGTAGAAAATATAGAAATAAATATTGATAAAAACCAAAAAATTAATTTACTAAAGAGGCTTATTGAAGCTGAAAATTTTGAACAATTCCTCCATAAAACTTTCGTTGGAGCAAGATGGTATAGCCTTGAAGGATCAGAATCATTAATAACAATCTTAGACCAAATTATATCTGACTCGACAAACTATGCTTCAATAAATTTTGGAATGCCTCACAGAGGAAGATTAAATGTTTTAGCGCATATTTTTGATAAGCCTTATTCTGAAATTTTCTCTGAATTCAGGGAAGAGAACATAAATAATATGGGGTCTGGAAAAATTGATGAATATTTAAGAGACGTGAAATATCATCTGGGAGCAAAGAAAAATAAGGGGTCGGAATTATTTCTTTACCCAAACCCAAGCCACTTAGAGATGATAAATCCAGTTATACTTGGAGCAACTAAAGCTAAGCAGGTTACAAATAATAAAAGTTTTGGGGTCTTAATTCATGGAGATGCAGCATTTCCTGGCGAAGGAATAAATTCTGAATCTTTTAATTTAAGTAAATTAAGCGGTTATAATTCCAATGGAAGTATTCATATTGTTACAAATAACCAAATAGGTTTTACTACTAACCCTAAAAATTCCTTCCCTAATTTATTTGCTACAGACTTTGTTAGGGGCTTTGACATTCCAATTATTCATATAAATGGAGATGATATTTATAGTTGCATAAAGGCGACTAAAGTAGCAATTGCCTACAAAAATAAATTTAATAAAGATATTGTTTTAGATTTGGTTGCGTACAGAAGATATGGTCATCAAGAAATGGATGACCCAACTATTACTCAGCCATTAATGTACGAAAAAATAAGCAGCCATCCCTCAGTAACAAAAATTTTCTCTGAAGAATTGATTAAAGAAAAAATATTAAGCGAAGATGAAGTCGGAAGAATAAAGTCTTCACATGTCCAACATATGTCGAATTCAAATAAGCCTACTGAAATCCTAGAAACAAGCATATGGCCTGGGGAGTTCAATTTTGATGACATAAATTATGAGAAAAGCTCTGAAGGTATAAGTATTGATGAATTAGAAGGAATCAATAAGAAGCTATATAAAATTGATGGCAAATTTAATTTAAATAAAAGATTAAAGTCAATTTTTGATAAAAGACTGAAATTTGATTCAAATTTAAAACTAGAATGGGGGCATGCTGAAATGCTTTCCTTAGCTTCATTAATAAAAAATAATGTTTCAATTAGGTTTTCAGGACAAGATTCCCAACGAGGAACTTTTAGTCAAAGAAATGCAGTAATCTGGGACTCGGCAGGAAAAGGTAAAATAGAACTATTAGATAAATTTACAGATAAAGATGTTTATGCTGATGTAATTAATTCTCCTCTCTCTGAAATGGCAGCTTTAGCATTTGAATTTGGATATAGCATTATAGAAAATAAATCTTTAGTTATTTGGGAAGCACAATTTGGAGATTTTGTTAACAACGCTCAATCTGTCATTGATGAATTTATTGTCAGTTCGCAACCTAAATGGGGGCTAGATTCTAACTTGGTTCTATTGCTTCCGCACGGCTATGAAGGAATGGGACCAAACCATTCAAGTGGCTGGATTGAAAGGTTTCTTGAATCTGCTGATAATAATAATATTGCAATTGCTAATTGCACTACATCATCACAATATTTTCATCTTTTAAGAGCACATACACTAATGCAAAAACAGTCGAATCCATTAATTATCTTTACTCCAAAAAGCTTGCTTAGGCACCCTGTTTCTTCTAGTTCAGTAAAAGATCTCGTATCATCAAAATTTAGATCAATAATCAAAAATAGGAATGTTAAAAATGCCAATAAAATTATCATTGGCTCCGGAAAAATTATTGTTGATATTATGAATGCCCCTGATTATGAAAAATTATCTTCAAAAGCAGAATTGATGAGCATAGAAATGCTATACCCATTTCCAAAAGTTGCTCTTAAGAAAATATTTAATGAGCATAAAAATGCTAAGGAAGTGGTATGGGTTCAAGAAGAACCTCAAAATAGAGGAGCATGGAAATTTATGAAAGAGAGAATTGACAAAATATTACCAAATTCTATTAGCCTAAAATATGTTGGTAGAGAGCCTAGCGCAGCCACTGCGACTGGCTCTGCATCAATACATAAAATCCAACAAAAAAGAATAATAGACTGCATATTAAAATAATTGATAGAATAATCAATTATGTTACATGAAATAATGGTTCCAGATCTTGCTGAGTCTACTGTAGAGGCTACTGTGGCGACATGGCTCAAAAAAAGTGGCGACATGATTGAAGAAGGCGAAGTAATAATTGAGTTAGACACCGATAAAGTAAGTTTAGAAGTAGTTTCTCCTGCTTCAGGACAGATAAAAGAAGTAAATAAAAATGAAGGTGAAACAGTGCTTGTAGGAGAATTGTTAGGTATAGTTGATGACTCAGTTTCACAATCAGCCAAACCTGAAAAACCAGATACTAAAAAGGAATCCAAGTCGCAAACTGATAGTGAGATTAAAAATGATTCTAATGATACCGAGATATCCGCAACTCCTGTTGCAAAAAAAATTGCAGAAAAAGGCAATATTGATCTTTCTAAAATTAAAGGATCTGGACCGAATGGAAAAATAACAAAAAATGATCTAGAAAATAATAATGATTCTAAAAAAACTTCAGATGCTCCTAATTCATCGGGCCCAGAAGAGATAATTAAATTATCCAGAAGAAGAATAACAATTGCTAAAAGACTTAAAGAGGTGCAGTCAGATACAGTTATGACAACAACATATAACGAAGTAGACCTTTCTTCAGTTATATCCATAAGAAAAAAATTCCAAGATCAATTTGTTGAAAAGCATGGAATAAAATTAGGTTTTATGAGCTTTTTCGTAAAAGCATCTGTAAATGCTCTTCAAAGTTTCCCTCACCTAAATGCAGAGCTATACCAAGATGAACTTATACTAAAAAAATATTATGACATGGGTATAGCAGTTGCCACCGAAGAAGGACTGGTAGTTCCTGTGCTAAGAGAAGCTGACAAAAAATCATCAGCTGAAATTGAAAAAGGGGTAGCAGAATTAGCTACCAAAGCAAGAGAAAAAAAGATATCTCTTCAAGAGCTTCAAGGCGGAACATTCTCGATAACAAATGGAGGAGTGTTTGGCTCATTGATGTCAACTCCACTACTAAATCCCCCTCAAGTCGGTATATTAGGAATGCATAAAATACAAGAAAAACCAATTGCAGTTGATGGAGAAGTAGTAATCAGACCAGTAATGATGCTCGCAGTTACCTACGATCATAGAATAATTGATGGAGCTATGGCAGTGCAGTTCTTGGTTAGGATAAAAAATTTACTAGAGGATCCATATCAATTGCTTATTGATGCATAGGTTATTTAGATAATATCTTCAGAAAAATAATAGAGTGAAGAAAACAAAAATAGAAAATATTGAAACTATACTTTGGGATAGATGGTTAATATTAAAAATATTTTGTGAAGATGGAACAGTTGGGATTGGTGAAGGAGGTGTCCATGGATGGCAAAGACCCACTCAAACTATGATTAATACAATGAGTGATTATTTAATAGGTAAAGATCCATCATTAATAGAGCATCATTTCCAATGGTTATACAGGTCAAGTCATTTTATGGGATCTGTTGTCCAAGGTGCATTATCCGCAATAGATATAGCATTATGGGATATAAAAGGAAAAAGATTATCAGTACCTATATATGACCTTATAGCTGGAAAAACAAGAGAAAAAGTTAGGTGCTATATGCATGTATATGGTGAAACTATCGATGATTTAGTGAAAGATTCGCTAGATAAGGTAAAAAATGGTTTTACTGCTATTAGATTTTCTCCTTACTCACCAGAATTTTTTAAACATAAATCACTTTCTAAGTGGATTGAAGATGCTGTGAGCAGAGTAGGTGCTGTCAAAGAAGCTGTCGGAAATGATATAGATTTGTGTATAGAAATACATAGACAAATGAATCCGTCAGAATCAATTTCTCTAGGAAAAAGATTAGAAAAATTCTCCCCTTTCTTTTATGAAGACCCGATGCTACCTGACTCGCCTTCTGCAATGAAAGAAATTAAGGATCATTGCAGAATTCCTATTGCAACTGGAGAAAGATTTACATCTATTTTTGATTTTCAACAATTACTAGAACTAAATGCAACTGATTATATAAGGCCAGATTTGTGTTTAGCCTCTGGTATATCAGGGTGTAAAAAAATATCTGCGATGGCAGAAGCAAAACACATAAAAGTTATCCCACATAACCCACTATCTCCTATTTCTACCGCCGCATGCGTACAGCTTGATGCATCAATTCCTAATTTTGCATTGCAAGAATACACAGGAGAATCTGAATATCCTAAGAAAGACTTAATAGTAAATCCAATAAAATTAGACAAAGGGTATTTAATAGTTCCAGATGAGGTTGGCCTTGGAATAACTATTAACGAAGAAAGTTTAAAAACTCCTGAAACCCCAAAGACGCTTGATACACCTATAGGCTATGATGGATCTGTCCAAGACAGGTAAGGTTATTTATAAAAAAACAAGGATAATAATTCCTATCAAAATATTGTAAATACCAAACCATTTGAAATTATAATTTCTTGCAATCAACAGCATTAACTTAATACCAAAGAAAGAGACAAAGAAAGAAACCAACAATGAAATTATAATGCTATATATATTTTGATCAAACTTATTATTTGCCAAAATGGCATATAAGTCATAAGAGGATGCGAGAAATATAACAGGCACACTCATTAAGAATGATATGATTACTGCTCTCTTAGGGCTTAATCCAAAAAGCAATCCTATTCCAATTGTTATTCCAGATCTTGATATTCCAGGGAATGCAGCAAGAATTTGAAAAACAGCCATTAGTAAAATAATTTGGAAAAATTTTAATTTATATTGTTTAAATAAATGCAATGAAATAAATATTCCTGAGACTACAAATGAAGCTGAAACTACCTGTAAGTCTCTTGCACTTCCATCAAAAAAATCTCTAAAAAAATAACCAACTAAAAGTATTGGAATCCATGATAATAAAGATATCTTTATTATTGAGTTTGTTTCAGGTAAATTTTCTTTTTCATCATCAAAATTTCTATAAAAGAAAAATAAAATCGCCAACAAAGAGCCAAGGTGTGCGAATATATCAAAACTCAAACTAGGAGCTTTGATATTAAATAACTTGGCCAAAAAAACATTGTGGCCACTACTGCTTATTGGGAGAAATTCTGTGAGTCCTTGAACTGCTCCATAAAATATTGATGTAAATATATCCAACTTATTTATTCTGTATTTTTAATTATTTATCTTATAGTATTGAATCTTATAATTTTATCCTAATAGTTTATAGTTAAGAAGAGACTAAATTATGCCAAAGATTACTAAAATCGAAACAATTAGAAACACAAATTATGCAAAAATAATTTGGGTTGTTGTTCATGATGAATCTGGTGAATTTGGGATAGGCGAGACATCATGGGGGCCTGACACAGTTGAGACTTTTATTCTTAAGGAAGCTGCAGGAGCTTTAATCGGCCAGAACCCTATGCAGCTAGAAAAACTATGGAGTGATATTTGCAAGCTTGGAATTACTGTTGGGCCTGCAGGAGCAGAAGTAAGAGGACTGTCTGCAATAGATATGGCTCTACATGATTTAGTGGGAAAATTAACCCAGCAACCTCTATATCAATTACTAGGGGGGTTATTCAGAGATAAAATAAAAATTTATAACACATGTGCGGGGTATTCCTATGGAGTAAACAGACCAGAAGCCTATAGAAATATTCCTGGAGATATAGATCATAAACCCGAACAAGATTATGAAGACCAGCATGCATTTATGACCGATGCTGGCAAATTAGCAAAAAGCCTATTAAAAGAAGGTGTGACTGCAATGAAAATATGGCCATTTGATCAGTTTGCTGGAAAAACAAATGGTGAATTTATTTCTTCAGAAGACATAGATAAAGGAGTTGAGCCATTTCAAAAAATTAGAGATGCCGTTGGCAGGAAAATGGATATTATGGTTGAGCTTCATTCAATGTGGAATTTACCATCAGCAAAAAGGATTGCAAAAGCTCTAGAACCGATAGAGCCTTTATGGTATGAAGATCCAATTCCAATGGATAATATAGATGCATTGGCTGATTTTAGAAAATTTACTCACATACCAGTTACTGCAAGCGAAACATTGTCCCTGAGATGGAGCTTCAGAGAATTATTTGAGAAAAAGGCAGTTGATATTTGTATGTTTGATATTTGCTGGGTAGGTGGTATTTCTGAAGCCCAAAAAATATCATCTATGGCAGCTGCTCATCATTTACCTGTAGCACCACATGATTGTGTTGGCCCTATTACATTGCTTAATGGAATTCACTTAAGTTTGAGTACTCCAAATGCAATGATTCAAGAGACTGTAAGGGCATTTAACAATACTTGGTATCGAGACATAATAGAGACTATGCCAAAAATAGAAAATGGATTTGTCTATGCCCCAGAAGGTTTTGGGATAGGAACAGTTTTCACTAATAAATTTATTGAAAGCAAAGACACAAAAACTAATTCAGTCAATTAATGCCTTATTACTCTAAGCAGAGCTTAAAAGACAAGGTAATGACCGTTTGTGGACCTATAAATCCTAAGGATCTAGGAAAAGTTATATGCCACGAACACCTATTAATTGATTTTAGAGTTGTGCTCAATGAGCCTCCAAATAAAAAAGATATTCACTATATGAAGGAAAAGATTACTCTATCTAATCTCGGCTGGATAAGAACTTACTGGAACAGCAATGAAGATAATCTCTTATTAGAAGATGTAAATGATTCTATAGAAGAAATGATTGATTTCAAATTAAATGGGGGACAGAGTCTAGTTGAAGTAACTCCATTAGGTCCTACTAGAGTAGTAGATCAACATAAGAAGCTTAAACTAATAAGCGAAAAGACAGGAATTAATATAATTATGGGGACAGGTTTTTATGTAGATAATTCACTTCCTGATTACTTTAATAACAAATCTACAGAAGAGTTAGCTTTAATAATCATAGAAGATATCTTAAAGGGCAATTCTGGAGTTCACTCAGGAATTATTGGAGAGGTTGGTTGCAGTTTTCCTTTGACTGAAAATGAGAGAAAAAGTTTAAAATCTGCAATTATTGCTCAAAAAGAAACAGGTGCTGCAATTTTGATTCACCCCGGAAGACATGAATCTTCACCTTTAGAAATAATTGATTTCATCCAATCTAATGAAGGGGTGGCAGAGAGGACAATAATGGGTCATATAGAGAGGACAATATATGATTACGATACATTGGAGTCATTAGCTAAAACAGGAGTATATCTGAATTTCGATCAACTAGGCATTGAATCATCTTATTACCCTCTAAACCCAAAAAGTTATATGCCTAGCGATCATCAAAAAATAGAATTTATTAAGGCCATTTCTGATGCTGGCTTTAATGACAAATTACTGTTAGGTCATGATATTTATTCAAAAAATAGATTAAAAAAATATGGAGGACATGGCTATAGTCATACTTTCGAAAGTCTTTTGAATAGAATGAAAGCTATAGGAATGCAGAAAGAAAAAATTAATGACATCATTATTGAAAACCCTAAAAAAATATTAACTTTTGAATAGAATTGTTATGAAGCCAACCTATTTAGCAATCATTATTTCATTCATAATATTAACTCTTTCATGTTCTAATAGTTCAGAGTTAACTCATAATAATTTATCAGTTTTAGTGATTTCTTCTGACCATTCATTAGGCAATAATAAATTTAGGTTTGCTTTATTAGATCAAAAAGGAAAGTTGGTAGAGGAAAGACTCAAAGAAGTAACAATTAAAAATTTAAATTCAAATGAATCACAAGAAATCGACCCGATTTACGAAGAATGGTTTACAGGAAAAGGAGCATATTATTCGGAAACAATTTTCAATGAATTTGGAAACTTTGAAGTCAAAGCTATCAGAAATGATAATTCTTTTGGAACAGCCCTTTTTCAGGTAAATAAAGAATCTTTAACTCCAAAAATAGGATCAGCTCCTCCTTTAGTAAACACTAAAACTGCTGATAGTTTAGAAGCTATAAAATATATTTCATCTGACCCAGATCCGAATATAAATTTCTATAGCATAAATTATGTAGATGCAGTTAAAAATGACTTGCCAACTATCATTATTTTTTCTACACCGGCATTATGTGTATCGGGAACTTGTGGGCCATTATTAGATCACATTAAAAAGATATCAACTGCCTATCCTAAATGTAATTATATACACGTTGAAGTATACGAGAATTTTATTGGAAAGAATTTAAATGATATAGATACATTAACAGTTACAGAGCCTACTAAATTATGGGGATTACCCACAGAACCATGGATTTTTTTTATAGATAAAGAAGGAATATTGAAATATAAACTAGAAGGTTTTGCTAAATACCAAGAGTTATTCAAATTAACTCAAGATATAATTTTAAATTAATTATTTTTTTGTCTCTTCATATAATGCTTTTGCTTCTGAATAAAATAAAGGGATTTTAGGATCTTTGCTTATATCCATAGCTTCTTTAAAATTAGCATTTGCCTCTTCTACCCTTCCTTGATCGAGAAGAATGTTTCCGATAAGTAGATAAGCTTCTGCATTTTCATTTTCATTAATAAAATCATAAATCAAGACCAAAGATTTATCGGGATTATTTAAATAAAATTCATA
>Ga0066850_10001818_pt1 | contig 10993 bp, 9 predicted proteins | sample ETNtaG_4_FD_67282 | JGI IMG/M metagenome (GOLD analysis project Ga0066850, IMG submission 67282) | Marine microbial and viral communities from oxygen minimum zone, Eastern Pacific Ocean - ETNP201406SV67 | ecosystem: Environmental > Aquatic > Marine > Oceanic | place: Pacific Ocean: Eastern... | reverse complement strand
TTGGTATTACTTCAAGAGAGAGTAAAGTTATTCCAGCATCAATTATTTCTTTTGTTTCTTTCAATTTCCTAAAAGGATCAGCCATACAAGTTAATAATTGTCCTTTTTTCATCATTTTAATATCAGGAATATCAATTGAAGCAACTAATTCTGAACTCATAACGTCTTTTAAGTTTGATATTTTAGCTCCTTTCTTTTCATATTCAGAGTCTGAGTATCCTGAATTCTCTCCTGCACTTTTTTCAATTACAACATCAAAGCCTAATTTCGCTAATTTTGGTATTGAAACAGGGACTAGAGCGACACGAGTTTCGTTCTTATTTTTTTCTTTTGGTATCCCTATACGCATCATTTCCACCATTAATTTGTGTTCCGACTAAAACGGTCTACAGAGCAGCTTACAAACAGACTCATAAAAGTTTTCCTATTACTTTCCGATTTCACGAGCTATTACTAATCTTTGAACTTCTTGTGTTCCCTCGTAAATTTGTGTTATTTTAGCATCTCTGAAGAATCTTTCAACAGGAAATTCAGTAGTATAACCGTAACCACCCAATATCTGAACAGCTTTTTCAGAGACCCACATTGCAGTATCTCCAGCATTCAATTTAGCAAATGAGGCCTCCAAAGTATGTCTGTCTCCTCCATTTTTGTAATGTCTTTCTTTTGCCCATGCAGCTTTGTAGACTTGGAGTCTTGCAGCATCTATTTTCATAGCCATATCTGCTAGGTAATTGCTGATTGATTGATGTTGAGCTATAGGTTTTCCAAAAGTTTCTCTTTCTTTTGAATATTTGAGTGCGGATTCGTAAGCACCTTGTGCAATCCCCAATGCTTGAGCAGCAATCCCAATACGCGAATTATCTAGAGCATTCATTGCAATTCCAAAACCATTTCCTACTTCTCCGAGTACATTTTCTTTTGGAACCTTACAATTATCAAGAATTAGTGTGCATGTATCGCTTGAACGAATACCCAATTTATCTTCTTTTTTGCCTACTTTAAAACCATCAAATCCTTTTTCAACAACAAAACAAGTTACTCCACCGTGTTTCTTTTTTCCATAATCTGGGTGATCAGTTACTTTAGCAAAAATTACGAAGAGATCTGCTGTAGTCCCATTTGTGACCCACATTTTTTCTCCATTTAGGGTAAAATAATCGCCATCATCACTTGCTTTTGCAACCATTGCAGCAGCATCAGTTCCTGAACCAGCTTCACTAAGCGAATATGCGCCTAAATATTCTCCTGACGCAAGTTTCGGCAGATATCTCTTTTTCTGCTCATCATTTCCATTTAAAACAAGGGTCATGGAGCATAGCCCAACATGAACGGCGACCATAACTCCTAGTGAAGGATCAACCCGTGATAATTCTTCAATAACTATGGCTTCCGAAACATCGTCTAATTTTTGCCCTCCATAATTTTCTGGAATCGTCATTCCCGCAACTCCCAATTCAGCAAATTGTTTGAATTCTTCTGTAGGTGGTTTTTGTTCCTTATCCCTTTGATTACAGGTAGGTCCCGCTACAGTCTCAGCAAAATCACGGACCATATCCCTAATCATTGTTTGGTCTTCAGTTTCCGAAAAGTCCATTTCAATCTCCCATAAGTTTGATTATTGCCTCAGCAGGTTCCCCACCACATTCTTCAAGTGCATTTTTTGCTTTTTCTTTTGAAACACCTGCTTGTGATGCAACCAAATCGATATCTTCGTCAGGAATACTTGTTGTTTCTTCACCGTCACTAAGCCCTCTTTCTTGTGGTTCTCCAACAATCTGATATGATTGTTGCCCCATCATGTTCATAGAACTTACTGAGGGATTATTGAAGTAAATTTCTTTATCTTTTGTTCTGATTATAACTTCAGTAGCATCAATCTCTTCTGTAGAATTTTGTAATTGTTTCTGCAACTTCTTCATCATTCGGGGGTTCATGCGCCCCATACCTGGCATCATATTTCTACTACTCCATACACCTCTAAAAGAATTTATGTCATACGATATCGTAGTATAACTGCAATATCTCCTAATCCGTTTAGCATCTCACCACCATGATGGTGGGACGATATTTCTATTACATTTGTCCTATTCTTTTCAGCCAAATTAAGCAGTTTTCTTCCTTCATCCGTACGAGTTTTTTCAGCTAAAATAAGCATCTCTTCTGCCGCTCCAGATTCTATGGCATTTTTCACTTCTTTTTTACCATAAGTTCCCATATCTTTTGCTATTGCTTCTTTTAATTTCTCTACGGCAGTCATTTCTTCTTGAATCTTGATTTGAGCTACAGCTTTCGGTAATGTTCCTCTACTAATCGCCTCATGAATACCGGCCATTCCTCCTTGACCTGAGTTTTCAATTACACACCCTGAGAAAATATCTGGAGCTTCATCCCTACCAACGTCAACAAAATCTTCTTTGAGAAACCCAGGTCCTACTATTACCATAATTGCACCTTTTATGTGTACATCTACTAGCTGTTTAACCGTTCTAATATAAAAATCGTTTAGCTCTTCTCCTCCAGTCGACTTTCCACTTCCAGCTCTGTTAAGCGTCTTTAGTTCTCTAATTCCATAAGTTCTCAATTCTGCTATAACAATATTATCGCTTTCAATAGCAACAGCTACAGCAGTAACTACAGGTTCTCTAGCTTCTTTTAATCTTTTTTTATGATGGTTTAACCAATTAGATTTTCCAATATCAAAATCATCTCCAGGTTCAAGAATCAAGGTGTGGTGTGAACCTTGGTCTCTTTCACCAACCGCAATAACTCCGTGGCATCTTAGCCTTTGCCCAAAAGATTGATACTCTACATTTTTAACATCAATAGTTAATTTCATTTTTTGTTTTTTCCCTCTTTCTTTACGAATTCGGTCAGATTGGGCAGCTTCTCTTCTTTCAGTAAGTGCTCTAATCATGTCCCCTTCATCAAGCAATAAATTTAGATGATATAGATCATCTTCGTGTTCCAATTTTATGTGATAGACATTATTATCACGTTTCTTTACTTTCAAGCGTCCTCACTTGTATACTGTAATATCTAAGTTTTTTGCTAATTCTTTGTAACGATTTCGGATAGTGACTTCAGTTACACCTACAGTGTCAGCTATGGTCTTTTGAGTCTTTCTTTGGTCGTATACTACAGATGCTATGTAAATTGCAGCCGCTGCTACTCCCGTTGGTCCTCTTCCTGATGTAAGTTCAGCTTCTATGGCTTGATTGAGAATATTTATTGCAGCACTTTCAACGTAACCAGGCAATTCCAGTTCCCTACAAAATCTGACAATATATACAGATGGCGATGCAGGTTGTAAATTAAGTTTTAATTCTCTTGAAATATACCTATAGGTTCTTCCAACTTCTTTTTTAGATGCGCGTGATGCCTCAGTTATTTCAGTTAGCGTTCTTGGGACTTCACACCTTCTACAAGCCCCATACAAGGCAGCCGCTGCAACACCTTCTACAGATCGACCCCTTACTAGATTGTCTTGAACTGCCCTTCGATAAAGCATGGCAGCTTCTTCTCTTACTTGTCTATGCAATCCGATTTTGGATGCAAGGCGATTTAGTTCGTTAAGTGCCTGAGCTAAATTTCGGTCAGCTGAATTTGATGCTCTTGTACGGTTTTGCCATTTTCTCATTCTGTAAACTTGTGAACGATTTTTGGTAGGTACGTTATTTCCATATATGTCTCGACCCCCCCATCCAATATCTGTTGAAAGTCCTTTATCATGTACCATTACAGTCATTGGAGCACCTCCTCTGGCTCTTCTTTCATTTTGCTCTGAATCAAAGGCCCTCCATTCAGGTCCTTGGTCTATTACTTGATCATCAACAACTAGTCCACAATTGCTGCAAGTTATCTCTCCACGCTTATAATCACGGACAATATGTTCGGACTTACATTCGGAACATTCAGTTAACTCTTCAACTTCTACCTCTGTATTTTTTTCGGAGTTAATCATAGGGCTTCAACAGTATGCGATTTAGGCATTATAAGCTTTGGGCCGTAGCCTTTAAATTCAACAAAAGGAAACAGGGTGGAACACATTTCTTTTGAGCAAGTTATTTATCATACCCACACGGCCTACCTGATTGATGACGAGGGTAAGAGATCCTATCCACGATTACATCGATTTGAGTTCGGTGGAGGTCAAATTAGTAGACACTCCAGCCTATCAGAGACTTCGATGGATTAAGCAATTAGGTCCTACTAATTTGGTATATCCTGGAGCAAATCATACGAGACATGAACATTGTATGGGCACCAGTCATGTAGTTGGAAAGATGGCAGATTCTGTAGGCCTTGAATCTGGTGATAAACAATTGGTATCCGTAGCAGGATTGCTGCATGATTTAGGACACACTGCATTTTCACATTTAGGCGATGAAATAAATGGCGTAGAAGATCATGTCATTAGGACTACTAAGATAATTACGGAGACTGAAATATCTGACATTTTATCAGAAGAAGGTATTGATTCTAAAGAAGTCAATCAAATAATTATGGGCGAACATAAATTGGGGCCATTAGTATCTGGTGATTTAGATGGCGACCGTTTAGATTATTTAGTTCGAGATGCCCATTATACTGGCGTTAGTACTGGTGTTGATATGGGCCGTTTGATAGCAACAATGTCCATGTCAGATTCTAATCTAGTCATAAAAGAAGGTGGTCTTCCAGCTGTTGAAGCCCTTCTTACAGCGCGTTCAACTATGTACCCTACAGTTTACTTCCATCCTTTTGTAAGAGGGGCTGAATTAATGCTAGTTAGAGCGACTAATCATGCAATATCCTCAAATCAATTTACAAAAGAAAATTTTATTAATTTCACAGACCACAAGCTTCTTTCAGAATTAGATAAGGCAGGCGGGCTTTCGAAGGAAATTGTAAATAATTTTGAAAATCGAAATATAGTCAAGAGAGCACTTAGCTTAACCAAAGAGCAAGTCGAAAATTCAGGGTTAGAAAAATCTAAAAGGGACCAATACGAAGCCGACATAGCGTCAAAATTAGGCGTAAGCGCGTCCGAAATTTATGTTGATATTCCTCCTCTTCCAGTTGTTCCCGGTCTTAAAGCTAAAATTCTCAAAAATGATGGAAATATTGACTTGGCACGTAACCTTTCTAGGCTTCTATTGGGTTTATATGAAGCACAATTTGATCATTGGAGGTGTAGTGTTTATGCCCCTCCTAGAATTAGGAAAGAGGTTGCTTCAGCATCACAATCAGTTCTTGGTGTCTAGATGACAAAAACGATAATAAAGTTTGTAGAAAAGCTGGGTTGGAAAATTGGCAATTACTCTTGGGATGGCAATGCACATCTTTTTTATGTTGAAGAGCCAGAGGATTTAGAAATTAAATTTGAGGAGCTGCGTTTGGCCTTAAAAAAAGTAAGTGATTTGGGAACGGAAAAGGTTTTTCCAATGTTGAAACGTGCAGGTGATGATTTAATTTTAGTCCTCATTCCTCAACCATCTTTTGATTATGTCCGAAGTAAAATGAATTTGTACTTGCTTATTGCAACTATATTTTCTACAACATGGGCCGGAGCTCTTTGGTGGGCTTCATATTCAGATGCCTCTGTTCTTGATCAAAGTAATGCTTGGTTACGTGTACTAATAACTCCTGACGTTTTACTAATGGGCTTTTTGACTTATTCTTTACCATTAATGGCAATATTGGGAGCTCATGAAATGGGTCATTATTATTATGCACGAAAGCACAATCTTGATGCTTCATTGCCCTTCTTTCTTCCCATGCCACCTATGTTGTTCATACTTGGGACTATGGGGGCTTTTATATCAATAAGAGAACCGATACCAAATCGGAAGGCCTTACTGGATGTTGGAGCTAGTGGTCCTATTGCAGGTCTTTTTGTTGCAATACCTGTAACACTTCTTGGTTTTTGGTTAACAGAACAAAATGCAGTTCCTACTCCACTTGATTCAGGAGCATCTATGTATCTCGGTTCTTCACTTTTTTGGGAATTTATGTACATACAATTTAGTACATTTCTTACACCCTCAGGAGACTATCTTTCACATCCTGTTGTTTTGGCAGGATGGGCCGGTTTCTTTGTAACTGCTCTAAATCTGATGCCTGCTGGTCAATTAGATGGTGGTCATATTGCAAGATCTTTGCTTGGACCTAAATCGAATGGAATATCACTTACAGTTATACTGGTTCTAGTTTTCATGGCATTTTACGGGATTCCTGGTTTTGTGCCTTATATTGGGCCTGTAGACAATTATTATGGGTGGGGGGTATATGCGGTATTAATTTTAATTTTAGGAACATCACACCCACCTCCCTCAGAAGAGATTTCAAATCTTGGTAAGTCTAGAATAAGTGTTGGAATTCTTACAGGTTTGATTCTGGTTCTTACCTTTATTCCCTCTCCTCTAGTTTTTGGAGAGTCTCAATTTAGTATGGATATAAAGGAAGATGAGACTAATTTTATTCCTGTTTTAGGTGAGTCTAATAGTACATCTTTGGTTATTTTGAACAATGGTAAGTTTGATGGTTGGGATAATATTACATTAAATTTAGATAAAGTGGAAAATTATACTTTAACATTAGAGGTTGAATATGTTAATGTTAGTGAGTCTAACAAACAATTTAATTCTTCATCAGTGGATTTTAGCAGATATGTTCATTGGGATGAATCTGGAGAAAATCTAACATTAAATCTTACATCTAAATCTTATGCTAATTTGACTCTTACTATAACTCCAATAGAGGAACCTAAAGTTGGCGAAATTAGTTTTGATTTGAGATTTACAAGTAGAACCGAACGTGTTTATACAAGAACCTTTGTTTTAGTAACAGAGGCACAAAGTTAATGGAAGTCTTTGAGGGCAAAGCATGGATTTCGGGCCAAGGTCTGATTGATACTTGTATAGGTGTTGAAGATGGTAAGATTGCGGCTGTTAAAAAAATTCTTAAGGGAGACAAACAAACAGTAGTTGATGGTATAATTTTACCAAGTGCATTAGATATGCATGTTCATTTTAGAGATCCAGGATATCCTAACAAAGAAGATTGGAAAAGTGGTTCAGAATCTGCGGCATGTGGAGGTGTTACAGCCGTCGTTGACATGCCTAACACGAATCCTTTTACATCAAATATAGAGACTTTCAACAAAAAAGTTTCGATAGCTACATCTAAATCAGTTGTGGATTTTGGCATTGGTGTAAATGTAGAAGAAGATTTAATCAACAAATCTTGGTTTGATACAATTCCATCAGCCTTCTGGAAACTTTATCCTTATGGAATAACATCTGAACAGTATTTTTCATATGCTAAAGAGGTTTTGGGAAAAACGAAGAAACCATTAGTTATTCATTGTGAACATCCAGATCATATGCATAATAAACCACTGACTAAACTATCCGATCATACACAAAATAGGCTTGTAGCTGAGCCTGAGTGTTTAGCTTCTATGCCCTCTTCACCACATTTGCATGTAGCTCATTTATCAACTCTTGAAGGATTAAATCAGATGCCTGAATTAGCAACTTCAGAGGTTTGCCCACACCATTTACTGTTGAATCTAGATAATTGCCACTCTCTTGATTGTAAAGTTGATCCACCATTAAGAACTTCAACAGATAATTCTGGATTATATGATGCCTTTAGGAAAGGAAGAATACCAATCCTTTCAAGTGATCATGCACCACATACAATAGCTGAGAAAAAATCTGATAATCCACCTTCAGGTCTGCCAGGTGTTGAAACAATGGTCCCACTTATGTTAAATGAAGTTTCAGAAAGGCGTCTTGAATTAGGACGTTTAGTAAATGCAATGTCGGAAGCACCAGCTACAAGGCTTGGCTTAAACCGAGGAAAAATATCAGAAGGATTACCTGCAGATTTAATTGTAGTTAATATGAATAATTCAAAGCCTATTGATTTGGATAGATTGCATTCTAAATCCAATTGGACTCCTTTCCAAGGTTGGGCAGCAATTTTCCCATCTCAAGTTTATAGAAGAGGAAAATTAATTGCCGAAAACGGTGAAATCAAGCATGAGGGAGGGGGACAGAATTTATTTTAGTTATGCATATTCATGCAACGAAACTTTAATACTGTAACGAATCCAGTACATAACAATGAGATACATTTGGCAGACTTTTGTTCTTATCGCTCTCGGTTTTCTGATTATTTCGATTCCTTCAGTGGCCGGAAGTAATGAATTTGCAGATGTAGAATTTTATCTATCAAGAGATTGTATAGGTGAAAATTGTAATCTTGCTACAGATGAACCAATGAGTAGCAGACCAAAATACTGGGTAGCACAAAATGACCCCCCAGTTCAAAATGAATACTACCCCTTGGCAACTTGGGAAATGAACATGGGAGGTCCTATTGAATTAGGAGACTCATACAGTTACGCAATTTGGGTTGAATCTACAAATGTTCAAGAGATAAATTTCAGAACAACTCTATTCATTATATGGATTGATTATTCGGTTGATCCTGCAAAATCACAGATGACGAATATATCAGTAGATGAGGTTGGGAAAACTGCACCATTTGGTACAATTCTGAGTGAAAATTATACAGTTGAATTAGAAGGTTCTACATTAGATAAGAGTGATTTTCCAAATGGTGTTCCAGCTTATACTACTTTTGGAATTAAGTTAGAAACAAGTATACGCTGGGCTCCAGATACAGACAATAATACAGCTTGGATTAAGTCTGACACTCCTGATTTTGACTCATCACTGACAATAAATTTTAGGCACGTAGATATTACAGATGATTATCTGGGCTATTTTGATAATAATCGCGTAGATGAAATGAATGAAGACTCTTTACTCATAAAAGTAAATGTAACTAATGCACTTGGTGCAGATAATTTAGACACAACTAGCGCATCTATTGAAATTGCAGGCATATCTGGTGGCGGAACATTCAAGAATTCCGTCATAGCTAAAGAAAAACATTCGTATGCCATGTACATTCAGGGGACTTGGTGGTATCAAGAAGACCAAAATGTAGTTACAGATAGTTATACTATTGAATTTTCTATTAAGGATATTTATGGTAACCTGTGGACTTCTAATTTAAATTACGATCTAGTAGTTGATGAATACGATTTAGATATAGAATTTGAGGAGGGCTATAGTAAAGAAGGACAACTTCCGAAAGGTGGGAAAGTTGATTATGAATTTTTAGTTTTCAATCAAGGCAATACTAGAGATATTTTCACTATTGAGATTGACGATTCGGATTTACCTTCGAGTTGGGAAGCATCCCTTACTTCTCAGTCAGAGCTTGATATTCCAGCTGGTCTGTATAGCTATGTTCAAGTTCGTGTTGAAGCACCAGTCTCAGCACCAGGTGGTAGTAAAGAGAAAGTTACCGTTATTGTCACATCTTCAGGAAATACGAACATAAATCAGCAAATTAGTTTGGAAACTACAGTTCGAACATACGGAGTCACTTTTCTTTCTCCACCAGATGAAGTAATAATCGACCCTGATGAATTAGATATTGATGGATACTATACTTTTAGTATTAATATTAGAAACACAGGTAGTGACAAGGACACATACAAAGTAGATGCTACGACGGCAAGAGGTGACTGGACAATTCGTGTTGAAATAGGGGGTAATGAAGTATCTGCAATTACAGTTGAGAAGTCTGCATCTGTGAAAATTGATATTGTTTTGAGGCCAGTAAATTACGAGGATACATTAGGCGAAGCAGTTAGTTTTGTTTTGACAGCAGATTCAATTTCACCAGGTGATGGCTCCGCAACGTTATCTTCCTCAATAATTATGGACATTCCTGTTGATAAAATATCGGATCTTTCAGTTGGCCTAGATGATGTATTAGTTAATGGTAAGCCAATTTCTTTATTGACTGAGTCAGATTTAATTTCAGCAGAACCCATACAAATTCAATTAACAGTTTACAATAACGGTGGGCAAAGTACAGGGTCATTCGGTGTAAAATTGTATGAGGGTTCAAGGGTGATTGATGAATATACTGTAGCACAAGGAATTGGGGGTTTTGGTAGTGAACCTGTAATTTTAACTTGGGATAATCCGTCAGCAGGTTCTAAGACATTAAAAATATATGTTGATTTTGAACAACAAGTTGCCGAATCTAATAGTAATAGGTTTGATAATTCGTTAACTTTACCTTTGGTGGTTGGCGAAAAATCATCCAGTGACGGTAGTAGTAATAGCGATGATTCTCTTCTTTATGGCCCTAGCCATTTACTCACAGTTTTTGTGCTATTAATATTTACTATAATAAATCGTAAGAGAAATTAATCTAATCCTCGTATATCTCAAGAAATTCACCACAAAAAGGGCACGCTTTCCATTCAGCTTTTACAGGTTTTTTGCATTTCACACAAAACTCTTGCTCATCAGAAAGAGACTTTATTTGTCCACTCATACTGTTAAAATTCTGATTTGCTAATGGTATATTTCGATCTTGTTCTTCGGCAGGTACTGCGTCTTCATCTTCAAAACCACTCAATTCTTCAGTCCCTTCTTGTCCCAGTAATTGGTTTAGAATGTCATGCTCATTATCGATAATTTCTCCTTTTAATTGTCTATTACTGCCATCTAAATCTTCAGTTTCTTTTATATCAGTTTCATAATCATCATCTAAAGGTATTAGTTTGGGTAGGATTCTAAATTTTTTCTTACTTCTCTACCTTTCTACGTCTTTGTTAGAAGAAAATACACCAATATTAGGGCAGCTACTAATATCAAAATAACACCTTGAATCGTCAATTCTTCTATTTGATTCGTAATATCTTCGATCATCCGGCTAAATTGAGTTTAGAATAGCAATATATTTATGACTTGGCGCTGACAAGATTTTATATCAGGCTTTTTTTAGAGTGGGAATACTCTGGAGTCTGATTAACCCTAGTTTTAACGTAGCGGGGTGGGGTAGCTAGGAAATCCCGTCGGGCTCATAACCCGGAGATCGATGGTTCAAATCCATCCCCCGCTACCATTTT
>Ga0066850_10001809_pt1 | contig 11028 bp, 11 predicted proteins | sample ETNtaG_4_FD_67282 | JGI IMG/M metagenome (GOLD analysis project Ga0066850, IMG submission 67282) | Marine microbial and viral communities from oxygen minimum zone, Eastern Pacific Ocean - ETNP201406SV67 | ecosystem: Environmental > Aquatic > Marine > Oceanic | place: Pacific Ocean: Eastern... | reverse complement strand
AATGATTGTATATAGTATTATTTTACTTTTATCATTAATTACATATATTACTATCAACTACAATATGATAAAGATTTACAAATTTAATTTATTTCATACATTTTTAATGTATCTAGAAGGTTTTTTTTTTGGTATGTTTCTCGTATTACTCTTAAACGGATTTGATGTATTTTCCAATACTTCTATTTCCTTAGAAAATGATTACATATTATCATTTTATTATTGTGTTGGTGCATCAATATGGGAAGAGGTATTATTTAGATTGATTTGTATCAGTTCTATGATTTGTTTTTTTAGAAAGATTATCATCTCTAAATTGCTTTCACTTGTAATATCAATTATTTTCTCATCAATACTCTTCTCTGCATTTCATTATATTGGATCTTTTGCTGATACATTTAATATATATACATTTTTTTATAGATTCGTTGGAGGTGTATACCTAAGCATTTTATATTATTATAGGGGAATTGGTATATCAATGATGTGTCACTTTATATATGATTTTATACTAGTTACTATACCAAATTTTTAATTTATGTATCCTATTTTATTTCAATATAATAATTTTCAAATATCAACATATGGCTTTATGCTTATGTTAGCTTTTTTAGTATGTAATTATTTATTGAAGAAATATTTGATATTCATTAATGAAGATGGAAGTATTGCAGAAGATATAATTTTTTATGCAGCGATAGGTGGAATTTTAGGTGCAAAAATTTTCTACATAATAGAGTATTATCCAACTGATGGGTACAATAACATTCAAGGTTTTCTAGATATACTTAGAGGTATAATTACTTTCAATTTAACTTTGATTATTAACGGAATCCAAAATTTTGGTTCAGGTCTAGTTTTTCTAGGTGGACTAATAGGCGGTACTTTATCAGTATCTTATTACACTTACAAAAATAATCTTAATTGGTTGACAGTTTCTGATTGGGTAGCACCATATCTTATTTTAGGACAGGCCATTGGAAGATTAGGATGTTTTTTTGTAGGATGTTGTTATGGATTGCCATCAAATAATTATTTTTTTTCATTTCCAAATGGAAGACCGCCAACAACATATGAAAGCTTTATGTACAACCATCCAACAGTGTTTGAAAAACTGGTATCACCATTTTATTTTCCTGGAGACTTAATCAAAGTATATCCGACTCAATTATTTGAGTTTATTATTTATCTTTCAATTTTTTACTATTTATCATATAAGAGAAATTTCAAAAAATATAATGGGCAAATATTTTTTGAATATTTATTTTTAGCTGGATTATCTAGATTTTTTATTGAGTATTATAGATTAAACCCCTCATATTTATTTGGTTTGACAAGTGCTCAAATTATTTCCACTTTTATGATTATAATCTCAATATTCATGATTTTCTCAAAATCGAAATATCTATCATTGTGGAAAAAGTAAACTGTATTATATGCAATCAATATAATGATAGTAAAATAGCATATTTTATTGATAATAAAGAGAACATGACTTACCATCTTAGTAAGTGTAATAGTTGTAATTTTATTTATTTAAATCCACAATTGGATATTGCGGAAATGTCAGACCATTATAAATCAGATTATATACCATACAAATATAGAAAAGAGAATTTATATGATTATTTTTTTTCAATATTACAAAAAATAAATTTTATGTGGAAGAAATCTGTGATCAATAAATATAATTCAAACAAGAATAGTATTCTTGATATTGGATCAGGAAATAACAGTTTTTCTCATTACATGTGTAGAAATAATTTTAATTGTATTAGTTATGATAAATTCAGTGAATTAGCAGATATTAATAGCTTGGAACAAGTTAAAAATGAATGTTTTGATATAATTACTTTATGGCATTCAATTGAGCATATACATGAATTAAATGATTTGCTCTTAAACATAAAAAAATTAATTAACAAAGATGGATATATTTTTATCGCGTGCCCTAATTATGATGCCCCTGAAAGAAAATATTTAAAAAAAAAATGGGTCGCATATGATATTCCTCGACATTTATATCATTTTAATTATAAATCATTAAATAAACTATTAAACAATAATAATATTGAAATAATTAATTATCATATTATGATGCAAGATACTATTTTTAATATATTTTCTACTAAAGATGTTAATTTATTTTATAAGATTTACATAACTCTAGTATGTTTTTTTAAAATACTATTAAATAAAAGGAAGTCCTCATCAATTCTATATGTATGCAAATTATCAAGTTAGTTATAGCATTAGTGATATTGTTTTTTTATTCATGCAATAAGCTACCTATGGGTACAGGTGCAGACAATGAAATAACTATTGTAGCATCTAACGAAGATGTTGATTACATAAAATTATACTTTGTTCCATTATTTGAAAATATTATTTATACTCCAATTCAAGAAAATATGTACGACTTGAAATTTATTGACGCTAAAGATTTCGAAACTAATAAACATAAGAAAAACATAGTTATTCTATCTTTACGTAACCCAGTTGATTTAAATGTTGATTTATTATCAAATAAAATTAGAGATAAGTATAATAATAATTCAATTTTCAGTTTATATGATTTATATGCAAAAAATCAAATTATTGTTAACATTTTTTCACACGATGCAACAAAGCTCAATTATGATATCGAAAAAAATGGAAATTGGATATATGATGAAATATATATAAATATTGAAAATAATATACTAAATAATATTAATCTAAATAAACTTAATATTGAATTAATAGATAAAATTAAAAAATTGTTTAAGATTGATATGCTGATTGATGCAAATTATAAACTTTTGAAAAATGATGACAATTATATATGGATCGGCAGAGGTTTTCCCTATCGATGGATTACGATAAATGCAATTGATAGTAAAACTGATATCTCTGATGATCTTTTCAAATCTACAGTAGTTAGTTTTGTTGATTCAAATCTAACAGATGTTAGAATTTCAGATTATATGCTTTCTACTTCTGGTGATATGCTAAGAGGATTATATGAACATAACGAATCACATACAGGCGGTCCATTTTTTACATATAAATATAGAAATTCTCATTCAGATAAGTTAATTTTTATAAGTGGATTTGTTAATAATCCGGGGAAAAATAAAGCATATTTACTTTTTCAATTAGAAACAATAATAAAAAATGTAAAGGAAATCAATGAATAATAAAGTTTCTTTTTTGATTGGTAGCGAAAGTGATAGGAAGATAGTAGAAGTATCTCTAGAATACTTTAATTATTTTGGCATCGATGCTAAAATAAATGTAATGTCTGCTCACAGAAACCCATCTGACGTTGAAGAATTCTCAAAGTCAGCAAGAACTAATGGGTATGCAGTTATTGTATGCGGAGCTGGTATGGCTGCTCATTTAGCTGGTGCAGTAAAAGCTAATACTACATTGCCAGTTATAGGTGTTCCATTGCCTGGAGGGATGATGGATGGACTAGATTCTCTTTTATCTACTGTTCAAATGCCAAAAGGTGTTCCAGTAGCAACCATGAGTTTAGGAAAATCAGGCTCAATTAATGCTGCGATAATGTGCGCTGAAATTTTATCGCTCAATGACTTGAAAATCGAAAATAAATTAGATATATTTAAAGCCAATGGATCAACTCTTGATGGATTATAAAAAAGTTTTAATTACTGGTGGTCAAGGACAATTAGGATATGGTTTATTCTACAATTTCAAAAACATTTTCAATGTATTAGCCACATCTAAGAATGGAAACAAATCATTAAATATTAAAAAGTTAGATATCACTAAGTATAGCGAAGTAAAAAAAACTATATATGACTTTAACCCTGATATAATAATCAATTGTGCAGCTATTACAGATGTTGATTATTGTGAAAATCATAAATCTAGAGCAATTCAAGTAAATGTAGATGGGCTTTACAATATAATCAAAGGATCTAACAAAGATACTAAAATTATACATTTTTCTACTGATTATATATTCGATGGTAGTTCCCACTGCTATGAAGAAAATTCATTTCCAAATCCAATAAATTACTATGGTAAAACAAAGCTTGAATCAGAAAATTTATTGAGGGGTAAAAGAAACCCTTATATTATCATAAGACCAAATACTGTTTATTCAGCAGGTTATAATAATTTTTTTACCTGGGTGTATAATTCATTAAAAGAAAATAAATCTATAAATGTTGTAAGTGATCAGATTTCAAACCCATCCTATGTTTTATCAATTGTAAATGCATTGATTGATATGATTATTATGAATGGCCAAGGTATATATCACCACGGATCATGTGATTCGATATCAAGATATGATTTTTCTCTTAAAATTGCTCGCAAATTTAAATTAAATCATAATTTAATAAATCCTGTAAGCTCTTCAGAATTAAACCAGTTATCTAATAGACCACGTTATTCAATATTAGATACAACTAAAATAGAAAAAGATTTCAATTTAACAATGAATTTTGTTGATGAGTCTCTTAACGATATTTACAAGAGAATTGAAAATGAGTAAAGCCTTAATTATAATACCAACATATAACGAATCTGGAAATATAAAAAATATCATTAATCAAATTAACAATACAAATAATGGCTGTGATATTTTAGTCATAGATGACAACTCTCCAGATCAAACATTTTCAATTGTTGAGGAAATTATAAAAGAGAATCCAAATGTTAAGCTTTTAAAAAGACAAGAAAAGACTGGGATAGGAAGTGCATATTGCGAAGGCTTTGAATATGCTATAAAAAAATCTTATCAAAAAGTTATACAAATCGATGCAGATTTGTCTCATAATCCTAAAGATATAAATTTGTTGCTAAATGAATCTCATAAGTATGATTTAGTTATAGGAAGTAGATATATTTCGGGTATTCGTATAATTAATTGGCCTTTATCACGTCTTGCTTTAAGTTATTTTGCAAATGTTTACGCTAGAATTTTTACAGGCATGACAATTAAAGATTGCACAGGTGGGTTTAAGTGCATTGACATAAGTTTTCTGAAAACAATTGATTTTCAAAGAATTAATAGTCATGGATATTGTTTTCAAATAGAAGTTAATTATCTTGCATATAAAAATAAATGTAAAATCAAAGAAATACCTATTATATTTACTGATAGAGTAATAGGTGAATCGAAAATATCTAAGAAAATTATCCTTGAAGCAATTTTAATCGTCCCCTTTCTAAGATTTAAAAATTTATTTTCTTAATGTTGTCGATTATTATTGTAAACTATAATACTTTTAAGTCAACTGTAGATTGTATCGATTCAATATTATCATCAAATCTTAAAGATATCATTTATGAAATAATTATAATTGAAAATAATTTTACTAATAATAAATATAAATTCACTCAAAAAAATATAAAAGTTGTGTCGATGAATGATAACAAAGGCTATTCAAAAGCATTGAACTTTGGTATATCTATATCTTCTTATGATTATATTTTAGCTATTAACCCAGATGTAATTGTCTTCGAAAATTCTATTTTAGATATATTTAATTATTACATTCGCAATAATCACATTGGGATAATTGGTCCAAAAGTAATTAATACTAATTGTACTTTTCAAATATCATCAAGAAGGAGATTTCCTTATTTTAGATATTTATTACCTTATTTTTTTAAATTGCATAAGTTAGGTTTTAACAATTATTACAATTATGAAGAACAATCAAACGATGAAATATTGAAAGTAGATAGCATAAGTGGATGTTTTACATTATTCTCTAAATACATCTATGAAAAAGTTGGGATTTTTGATGAAAGGTTTTTTCTATATTTTGAAGATACTGATTATTGTATCAGATCTACAATTTTAGGTTATGATGTTGTTTATTATCCCACTTCTGTAATTAAACACAAAAAATATAACAGTCGGAATTTAAAAAATTATTTATTTGTTAAGTTTCATTTCTATAAATCTTTTTTTAAATTCTTTATTAAATATTCAAATTATTACTTAAAGTTCTAAATAAAATATGTCTAAATATATTCTAGATTTTGAAAAACAAATAAAATTGATCGAAGATAAAATAAGAAAATTATCATCTACGTCTGATGCTACTGGTATGGACAATTCAGAATCAATAAAAATATTGCAAATCGAATTGGAAAGAGAAATTAGTAATACATATTCAAATTTATCAAGATGGCAAAAAGTTGAATTAGCTAGACATCCTAGTAGACCACATGCATTAGATTTTATTAATAATATCACATCTGATTGGATAGAATTGCATGGTGATCGAAAATTTGCTGACGATAATTCTATTGTATCAGGTTTCGGAATTATTAATAATATTAAGTTTGCGATAATTGGTCAAGAAAAAGGAAGAAACACAAAAGATAAAGTTTTCAGGAACTTTGGTATGACTAAGCCTGAAGGTTATAGAAAAGCATTAAGAATAATGAAATTAGCAGAAAAATTTAACTTACCTATATTAACTCTAATTGATACACCTGGTGCATATCCAGGCATAGGCGCTGAAGAACGTGGCCAAGCACAAGCTATAGCTGACAATCTATTACAAATGTCAACATTGAATGTACCAATTATTTCATTAGTTATTGGTGAAGGTGCTTCTGGTGGTGCTCTTGCAATCGGCTTATCAGATAAAATTATATGCTTAGAAAATTCATGGTATTCTGTCATTTCACCAGAAGGCTGTGCTACAATACTTTTCGGTGATACTGAAAAAAACAAAGAAGCAGCTGAGTCATTAAGGGTTACTTCATTAGATTTATTTGATATGAATATTGCCGATAAAATTATAGATGAACCTTTGGGTGGTATTCATCATAATCCAATGATTGTTTACAAGGAAACAATTAACATCATAACTAATGAAGTTAAATTTCTTTTAAAGAAAAGCAAAAAAGATTTACTTGATGAAAGAATGTCTAAGTATAACAATATTGGTGTTTTTACAAATGAGTGAACAATTTAAATCTCAAATAATAAAAAATAAGAATAATAATTCTAATGATAATTATAATCAATTAATTGATAATTTTAATTCAAATATTGATAAAATTAGAGAATGTGGTGGTTTAGCAGCTATACAAAAGCAACACAATAAAAAACGTCTAACTGCACGTGAAAGAATTGATTTTTTAATTGATGAATCATCTATATTTTTTGAATTAAGTGTTTTCGCTGCTTTTAATATGTATAATTCTGTTGGTGGTGCACCGTGTGCTGGGATAGTCACAGGTATAGGTAAAGTTAATAATCGTAATTTTATGATTATTGCAAACGATGCTACTGTTAAAGCCGGTGCATATTTTGAAATTACCCTAAAGAAAACATTAAGAGCACAGCAAATAGCAATTGAGAATAATCTACCATTAATTTATTTAGTAGATTCAGCTGGTGTTTTTCTACCAATGCAAGATAAGGTTTTTCCTGATGAAGGACATTTTGGTAAAATTTTTTATAATAATGCAATAATTTCTTCAAAAGGTATTACTCAAATAGGGTGCGTAATGGGCCCATGTGTTGCTGGTGGGGCATATTTGCCTGTAATGTGTGATAAATATATAATAACTGAAGGTTCAAATATGTTTTTAGCTGCTCCAGCATTGGTGAAAGCTGCTGTAGGCCAAGTTGTTGATGCAGAAACTCTAGGCGGTGCAACAACCCACTCAAGTATAAGCGGTATAGCTGATTATCACGAAAAAGATGATCACGCTAGTTTAGATAGAATTAAGTCAATTATTAACAAAATCAATTTCAAAGATAGAAAACATTTCAAAAATTCAACTTACCAGAATCCTATATATGAATTTTCCAATTTACATAATTACATTGATATAACAAATAAATCTCAATATAATGTCTTGGAAATTATCGTAAGATTGGTTGATGAAAGTATATTTGATGAATATAAAGCTTCATATGGTAGAACAATAGTTTGCGGAACTGCTAAAATAGGTGGGTATAATATTGGAATCGTTGCTAATCAAAAAACAGTTATAAAAACAAATGATGGCAAGATGCAACTAGGTGGTGTTATTTATAATGATTCAGCTGATAAAGCAGCAAGATTTATCATGAACTGCAATCAAGATAAAGTACCTATTTTATTTCTGCATGATGTCAATGGCTTTATGGTAGGGAAAGATGCAGAATGGTCAGGAATTGCTAAAGATGGAGCAAAAATGGTTAACGCTGTTTCTAATTCAACTGTACCTAAAATTACCATTATTATTGGTGGTAGTTATGGAGCAGGTAACTATGCTATGTCAGGGAAGGCCTACAATCCACAATTTATTTACGCTTGGCCAAATGCAAAAATTGCTGTTATGGGAGGAGAACAGGCCGCACAGACATTAACTCAAATAAAGTTATCTAAAGTTGGCAATATAGCTGAAAACGAAAAAAATAAAATTCACAATGAAATTAAATCTAATTATGAGGAACAATCAGATATTAGGTATGGTGCAGCTAGATTATGGGTTGATGAGATTATTAACCCAAAGGATACAAGATCTGTTATTATAAAATCATTAGAAATTGTAAATTCTGGCAACTATTATAAAAAACCAAATTATGGAGTATTTCAAGTTTAATGAGAAAAACTAAAATAGCAAATGGTCAAGGGTTTTGGGGTGACAGTATTCAAGCACCAATCGATTTAATCACATCTGCTGATATAAATTATTTAACATTAGATTATTTAGCAGAAATAACATTGTCTATAATGCAAAAGCAAAAAAATAAAAATAATCTATTTGGATATGCTCGTGACTTTTTAGATTTAATAAATATTTCAGGGAAATTACTTAAAGAAAATAAAATAAAATTGATAACTAATGCTGGTGGTGTAAATCCATTTGAGTGTTCAAAAGCATTAAAAAAAATACTTGTTTCACAAAACATTAATTTAAATATTGGATATATCGAAGGTGATGATATTTACGACAAATTAGATCTTCTTATTAAACAGGGTGCTGATTTATGTAATATGGACACTGGCGAAAATATAGAAAAAATAAGAGGTAGAATTTGTTCAGCAAATGTATATATAGATAGTTATGAAATCAAGAAAGCATTAGATAATGAAGCAGATATTGTTTTGGCTGGACGTGTTACTGACCCTGGGCTAACTCTAGGCCCATTGTTACATGAATTTGATTGGAAAAAAAATGATTATAATAAACTTGCTTCTGGTACTTTAGCAGGCCATATTATTGAATGTGGAGCTCAATGTACCGGTGGTAATTATTCTAAATGGTACAATGTCGATGATTTTATTAATATTGGTTACCCTATTGTTGAAGTTAGTGAAAATGGCAATTTTAACATCATTAAAACTGATAATACAGGTGGATTAATAAATAAAGATACTATCTGTGAGCAAATTTTGTATGAAATGGGAAATCCAAAAAAATACATATCGCCTGATGTTTGTGTTGATTTTACTTCCTTTTCATTAATTGATAATGGAGATAACAATGTGTCTATATCAAATGTTAAAGGATATAAGCCAACTGATACATACAAAGTATCTATTAGTTATTTTAATGGATATAAGTCTAGTGGTCAATTAACAATTTCAGGACCAAATGCTCTAGAAAAAGCTAAAAAAACAGCAGAAATAATTTGGGGAAGATTATCTAATGCTGGGTGTAGCTACAGTGAAAAAAACACTGAGTTTTTAGGTTATAATTCATGCCAGCGATCTATAAATCTTAAATACAGTGGTTCAAATGAAATTGTTCTTCGACTTTCTGTTAGAGACGATGATTTTAAAAAAGTTGAACGATTTGGAAAGGAAATATCCCCAGTAATTACATCTGGTCCACCAGGAATCACTGGCTTTGCAGGTGGTCGACCAAAACCTCAAGAAGTTATTGCTTACTGGCCAGCTCTAATTAGTAAAAATTTAATAACAACTAATAGTAAAATCTTATGAAAGTAAAACTATCATCTATAGCATGCGCTCGATCAGGTGACAAAGGTGCTCATTCAAATGTAGGCATTGTATTCAATAATAATGATGTATACATATGGGCTAAGAAATATCTTACCGAAGAAATTGTAAAAAAACATTTTAACGAAATCGTCAAAGGTGATGTTGTTAGATATTGTTTAGATAATATTTTCTCTTTAAACTTCATTCTAATAGATAGTCTCGGAGGTGGTGGGAGTGAATCACTTTTAAATGATGCTCAGGGAAAAACATATGGTCAAGCACTATTATTAATGGAAATTGACTTACCAAATAATTTAAAGGGTTATATCAATGAATGAGAATCTGCAAAAAGAAGTATTAGATGACGGTATATGTATTCTAAGTATTAATAGAAAACCTGTAAATGCTCTTTCTTATGATTTTTTAAAAGAAATCAAAAATTCATTTTTAGAAATAGAAAATGATGTAAATATCCGTGTCGTTATTTTAAAATCTAACCTTGAACATTTTTGTGCTGGAGCAGATTTAAAAGAACGTAAAATAATGTCAAAAAATGATGCAGGGAAAGCACTAGATAATTTTAATGATTGTTTTAATTTAATTGAACGTTTAACCATTCCAACTATTTGTTTAATTAATGGGTATTGTCTTGGTGGTGGTGCAGAATTAGCCCTTGCATTTGATTTTAGATTAGGTCTTTCAGATTGTGTTATTGGTTTTCCAGAAGTAAGCATTGGTATTATACCAGGTGCTGGTGGCACATACAGGCTGCCTAAGCTAATTGGACTATCAAATGCTAAACATTGGATATATACAGCTGAAAAATTTGATGTCGATGATGCGCTTAGGTATGGTTTTTTGAATTTAAAAGTTGAAATGCAAGACGGGTTAGATGTTGCATTGAAATTATGTAATAAAATTATCTCAAATGCACCGATAGCTATAAAATCAGCCAAGAAATCTATAAATGATGCTTTTAACAAAGAGTTAAATGCTGGCCTTATGATAGAAAGAAAAAATTATGAGTTAACACTTAATACAAATGATCGAGATGAAGCTTTAGATGCTTTTATCAACAAAAGAAAGCCAATTTGGAAAAATGAAT
>Ga0066850_10001802_pt1 | contig 11054 bp, 11 predicted proteins | sample ETNtaG_4_FD_67282 | JGI IMG/M metagenome (GOLD analysis project Ga0066850, IMG submission 67282) | Marine microbial and viral communities from oxygen minimum zone, Eastern Pacific Ocean - ETNP201406SV67 | ecosystem: Environmental > Aquatic > Marine > Oceanic | place: Pacific Ocean: Eastern... | reverse complement strand
CAGACGCTACCCACACGACCACGGGTAATCGTAAGGGGGGCCCTTTGCATCACTCATCTTCAGGGACTTTCTGTTTAACTTCAGGAACATATGCCAGAGATGCCTCTTCTCTGCGTTTTCTTTCCTTGTCATACTCTTCCTTATTCATGGACTTTGTATCCCACAAGTGAGCCACAATATCGTTGAATAAATATCCAAAGATAAACACACCAATCAGAATTGCGACATTGGTGTAGGTTGGTTCCATAATTGGTGGAAAAAATTCATGCAAAAGAATGTATTGAATAATCCAATTCGGATAATTGCAAGGGGTTATCCGAATACCCATTGAAACGGATGACTGATTCAATCATTATTTTTTGTTAGTAAAATATCCATTAAATGATACAATTTGGTTGGTGCAGGGGGCAGGATTTGAACCTGCGAACCACTGAGGACTGGGACCTAAACCCAGCGCCGTTGACCAAGCTTGGCAACCCCTGCTTAACCTCCGCTCCTCAACTCCTCTCTTAGAATGTAGCGATTAAGCCTCTACAGTAGGCAACGGTCAAATGCTCCGGCTATGGGCACCCCGATTCATGTCCAGAATTGCAGTCCTCGGTCTCGGCAATTGGGGTACGGCACTCGCACTGAGTTGGGCCAATGATTCCCACCGAGTAATCGGGTGGACTGTAGAAGACGAAGTCTATGCTTCAATCATGGAAACTGGAGAGAATACAAAGTATCTCGCAGGGATGCAATTGGACATTGATGTAACCATGGATATTGGTGAAGCCATTGAGGCCAGTGAACTGATTGTACTCGCGTTGCCAAGTGGTGTCATTTTGTCCGTAGTAGATGACATGATTCCTCACCTTCGACCATCTCATGTAATCCTAGATCTGGCCAAGGGACTGGCACCATCCGAAGAAGGGGGCTCTGGCCTAATTTCTGAAGCGATTGAAGCAAAGTTTGCCAAGGCGGGTATTTCCAACTCAGTTGTCGTCCTAACCGGGCCCACCATCGCCCCAGAAGTGGCTCGTGGAGTGATTACCACAGCCATGGTTGCAGGACACGATATCTCAGTCGCCACACGAGTTGCGGACCGTCTTTCCACTGATTCAATCATTCTCGTACCAAGTGAAGATACTGGCGGTTGTGAATTGTGGGGTGCGTTCAAGAATACCGTTGCCCTATCTTGTGGCGTTGTCGATGGTTTGCGAGATAGCATTGGTGGAGACAATCTCAAGGCTGCACTCATCACAATCGGATTTGCTGAAGGACAAAAATTGCTTCCGTTGATGGGTGCGAAATCTGAGACCGGATTTGGCCCAGCCGGTTTGGGAGATTTGTATGTAACAAGTGCCAGTCCACGTTCACGAAATCGAACACTTGGTGAAAAACTAGGTTCCGGCAAAACACTAGAGGAGGCTCTCGGAGAAATGCACATGGTGGCTGAAGGTGTTCGTGCTGCCCGAATGTTTGCTGCCAGAGCAGCAGATATCGGCTGTGATGTACCTTTCATTGATTCATTGTGCGCACTCTTAGATGGGGCCATCACAGCGGACGAATGTGTCCGTTCAATGGCTGAATCTCTTGTGTGAAAGCCTCAAGTCCCTTGACCGGTTGGGAGGGGCATGGGCTTTGAGGACTTGACCAAATTCGAAGAACGCCTTTTCGAGTGGATTCGACAGTCCGACTTTGAAGAAGTCCCTTGGAAAGCAGCCCGCGCGGCCAAGGCGTTCAAAGTCAGTGCCGAAGAGGTCAATGAGGCATTGGCGGCCCTCACTAGTAAAGTTCCACACAATATCTACGTTCACTATGAAGACGGCGCAATTCGAATTAGTGCTGAGCGTTAAGCAAATTACTCTACAGTAATTCCTTCAGTTCCTTTGAGAGGGACGTTTTCATAGGTCACTCTGATTTCCAATCTGCAACTGGTTGTACAAATGTCAATGCCATTTTCTTTCAGATGAATTACTTCATCATTTGACCAATAATTATCATCATCAGAGATGATACACGGTGAAGATTGTACAAGGTTTGGATCGTTCATGGCAGGAATCATTTCCCCAGCCAATCTAGCTGCAATGAAAGTGACATATCGGGACTCGTCTGCTTCATTGTAATAATTCAGAAATTGTACCTTGTAGGTTGTTTGTTCATCGGTGAAAAGAAAAACACTGTCTTTAGGGCTAATTCTATGAGTAGACAAATCATAATCATACCAATCCAATTTCTCAGAAGTATCACTTGAGAAATTATTATCTGGCATTTCAGTGATTTCATTGAAATTGGAACCATCAATCTGCATCCAGGATACATTTACTCCAAGGTAAATGTCAGTTTTGGAGAATCGCAGAGAGAAATTTGAGGATTCCGATTCAGACATCCAAGGAAGAGACATTTGTGTAAATGATGATTCAGATGTGGCATCAACGAAAATTGTGAAAGTGAGTCCGTCTACATTCAGATTAGATTGAACTTTTCCACTTTGCTGATTTGTAGACGAAAGTCCCCCCAATGTACAATCGTATTCATTTTGACCGTCATCAATCGTTATTCCAGTATAGGCCCATTCCAAACGATCAGAACCACTGTCAAATCTGATGTTCAATAGGCTATCATTTGTCGAATTGGAGATTTCGGAAGTGTGATCATCTAACACGAATGTATTGTTTGAGCCCAAATCGGATTCATACGACATGACAAGGTAGTACCAATATCCTGAACCTACCGCAATTGCACAAATAATTGCGATTATTCCTTTCATCCAATTGTTCAAACCTACACCTCACGATTGGGGAAAAAGGGAATTATTTCACGCCAACGTGCCCTAGGTGAATGGGTTTCACTATCCATGAATCGATGACGGATACTCAATGAAATTTGATCAATTATGACGACTGCAACGTAAATCACGATAATCAGTGCTAGAGCACGATCATATCTTGCGAATACCCCAAGATAATTGTTCAGATACCAACCAATTCCACCTGCCCCGACCAAACCGATGACTGAACCATGCCGGATGTTATACTCAAACATGAAGAGGATTTGACTCAATATGGCATTGCTAGCCTCTGGTAAGGCAAAATAACGGGCAATTTGCCATCTGGGTAGACCCATGGCCCGAGCGGCCTCCAATGGATGTCTACTGACACCTTCTAGGGCTTCGTACTGTAATTTACCCAGATATCCCACTGTGTATAGTGTCATGGCCAGTACGCCTGCCAAAGGTCCTGGGCCAAACATGATGACGAAAAGTAATGCCCAAACTAGAGAGGGTAGAACTCGCAACCCTGCAAGGAAATTTCGAGTGAGTAGAGATAGCCAAATTGGTGAAAGGTTGTGGGCTGCCATCATCGACAGCGGAAGAGAGAGTAGCATTCCAAATAGAGTTGCTAAGAATGCAATTTCAATCGTTTCTGAAAGACCATGGATTGCTGGACTACAGGCCCAATCTGCACTCCATGTGCATTCTGTTTGTGTCCATGAGGCACGTTTTGTAACAACGCTGAAATCGGGAGGGAACATTTCAGACCAGAGAATTCCAGCATTGTCCCAAGCTTTACCCAAATTGTCAAGATTAAGTCCCAATTTATTTGAAATCAAAAATGCCAGAATCGCAATCCCAGCGTAAACGATTAGACTCGGGCGCTTTTTCAGATGCTGAATGAATTTCAAACATTCACCTCCTCGATTTTAGTCCCCTTCACATGCAGAACTCGATCACAGAATGTTGCCACACGAACGGGGTTGTGGTCAACAATAAGGATTGCAATGTTGTCTTCTTTGGCCAATTTTTGAATGAGTTCAATGATCTCAATTGCAGTTTCAGAATCAAGTTCCCCAAGACATTCATCTGCAAGAAGTAAAGTCGGCTGTTGAACCATTGAACGTGCAATTGCTACACGTTGCTGTTGCCCACCAGAAAGGAGACTGATTGAGTCTAGAACCTTGTCCGACAATCCCACAGCCTCAATCGCATTACGAGCAGATTGTCTCAATTCAATTCCAGGTAACGAGAATAATGTTTGCCAAAAAGGGGCCCTTGAAAGAGCGCCCATCATGACGTTGTATCCTACATTCTTGTGGCTTACCAGCCCTAGTCTCTGCGGGATGTAACCAATGTCCCCTCGTCTATCTGGTGCGTCAATTTTTCCCGAAATTGGAGATTGTAAACCTGCAATCGTTCGGAGCAAGGTACTCTTTCCAATTCCCGAACGACCAATGATTCCAATGATCTCTCCCGGTTGAACTTCAAGATTGACATCAACAAGTAACGGATTGCCCTCTTCAAAGCCAATCACGGCATCTCGAATGCTGAGGACCGGACTAGTCATCATGGGGGCCGACACCAAACCCCTTTTTGAAATGTAGGCACGGCCCAGCCCTATAGGGCTGGGCCGGCTTTCATCGTTTTTCTACGATTAACTACCGTACTTATCGTCAAAGTAGGCAGTGATCCCAGGGATGTTCGCAATTGCATCACTGTAGGAACCAAGGTGTGCTTGACTGGTTACAGCAACAACCGCACCACTATTCTCGAGGACATTCTTGAGAATCTCGCCACCGCATGTATTCTGAGGGATATCAGCAACATCGTGGGTTGTCATGTCATAGCAACCAGTGTAGTTGGTGTCACCCATTGGATAATCTTCCACCCACATTTCATTGCTCATCGCAAGCATAGCTGCAACGAAGGCTGCTTGCTTGTCTGAATCAATCATTTCTGGGTTGACCAAAACTGGGTGTGTTGGAACTTGTCCAAACGAAGGTTCCAGCATTCTGTACTCATCACGGTCAAGACACCATGAATTTCCTTCACAGTGATCTTCGTATGACGATGTTTTCGCGAATGCCACATCGCCTGCTCCGGCAGTCATACATTCAAATGCACCACCATAGCCGTAATATTGTGCACCACTTTCAGGAATGCTTGCTGAACCGAAATGGCTTTCGATGGTTGTTCTAAGAGATTCAATTTCATCTGGATCCCCTTGAACATCTACCATTCCTTCTCCAATCATGTATCCCATTGGCATCAACATCCCAGCGGATTTCAGCCAACCGGTGTGACAGGAATTGTTTCCTTCCAATTGTTCAAGAGTGGTGATATTGGAACTGTTACGAACCCATGCAGCCGCAGTATAGTATGTACTGCCATCTGATTTTGTATCTGCAAGAATTGCTTCAAGTCCGTGAGACTTCCAAGCAACGAAAGCTGCGCCACCATCCAAGAAGGCTGCGTCAGCATGTCCAAATCGAACAGCCTCAATGGCTGCATTTGAACTTGAAATTGGATAGATTTCTACATCATATCCAGAGTGTGCGGCAATGTAATCTGCCATAAATTGAGGATTGGTGTCTGGATTTTCATAATCATCCTTAACAGTATATGCAAGTCGAATGACATTTTTATCATCGTCACTTTCTTTTTCATCATCCAAACATCCAGCAAATGCTGTTGTCATCAATAAACAAACCACAATTGCATTTTTCAATAATTCATTTCTTTTCATCATTACACTTCCAAGGTTTAGGTCCCCTTGAACTTCCCCGCGATGGAGAATAGATATAATGTTTAGGTTGCCCTAAATTCTAATTATTGATATTCAAATTAAGGTCGCAGGTGCCTTATTCTCTTCAAAAACAGCATTGTTGGAATGGTAAACCAACCAATAGCAGCTAACCAGATGGAGTTCTTCGAAGTCTGTGGTTGACTCTCCGAGGCAAGACGCGTCTCCATCAACAATTGATACACCCCGTTTGGGCTGAATAAATCTGTCTTCTCTTGAATTCGATCAAAAGTTAATGATGTAGTATCTGTAATATCCACCCCCATGGATTGAGCAATTATCAGAGTTGGAATTAGCCAGAGGAAAACGAAGAACAACCACGTTCCAATTCCAAAGGTCACAGAGGCACCGATGTCCTTGGCCATGGATGAAGCCAGAAGTTGAAGGCTGGTATACCACCACAATAGTAGGCCAGTGGATATGAGGAACATTGCAAAGTCACCGAAACCTGGCCATTCCCCCATCTGTCGGTGAATCAAGAAAGTGCCCACAAGAATCCCAATAGTGGTTGGAATCATTGCCGCCAACCATACCCCTGTTAATTGGGACCAAGCATAATCTGACCTGGGCATCGGTTGTGATAAATCGATGGCTAATTCACCAGTCAATCGCCTCTTGCTAACCGCATCAAAACCTAACAGTACAACGCTCAGCGTACAGATGAATACAACTGATGTACTCGATAAAAACAGTACATCTGCGGGTGAATCGACACTCAATCCAGCAGGAACAATACGAGGGTCTGCAAAGCCCCAACATGCTGCACATAGAAGGAATATGACCAAGGGTGCCAGAATCAACATTCGTTGACTTCGTACGTGTCTCTTCATATCGTGAAGGGCAACGTCCCAGATGGCCTTTAGACGATTAATCATCTGAATCGACCTCCGATAATATGGAGAAACCTGCATCTTCAATATCCAATCCAGTTGCTGCTGAAATAACATTTTCAAGTCCTGCTGGAACATGTTGCAATCGTGTGAAAGAGACTTCAGGTCCTAGTTCACTACGCCTCTGAGTGGTCCATTCACCCTTCATTAGATGCAGGTGATAGGCCCATTCTTCACCCTCATGAAGAGGGATTTCTTCAACTTCAATTTCATCTCCAAAAGAGGATGGGACTTGCCCTAGTCCAGCAATCTCAAGTGTTGCACGAAGACCAAGGTCACGCTCGATTTCTGTCAATGGTCCTTCCGCTACAATTCGACCTCTATGCATGAGAACAAATTCGTCTGCCAATTTTTCCAAATCCGACAAAGTATGACTACTGATGACTACGCTTGTTCCTCGCTCAGCAAGCTGTTTTAGGAGTATTCTGAATGCACTTTGAGCAACGGGGTCTAAACCATTCAATGGCTCATCCAATAACAAAATTTTGGGCTCACCCAGCAATGCTGCTGCCAAACTCAACCTCTGTTTCATCCCCTGTGAATATGTCGAAATGTCGTCTTTTGAACGAGGGCCTAATCCGACCAAATCGAGTAAATTGTTTCCATTGGCAATCGAAATTTTTCGCATCATACAAAGGCGTTCAATTGCTTGTTTCGCTGTCCCTGGTCCGTTCCATGTGACTCGCTCTGGCATGTAACCAATTGCAGATCTCATCGATTCAACAGATGGGGCACCCTCAACACTCAGTGTCCCATCCTCTAGTGAAATAAGATTGGCCATCACTTTCAGAAGAGTGGATTTCCCAGCACCATTGGGCCCAACAAGTCCGATGATTGTGCCACTTTTCAAAGTTAGATCAATACCATGGATTCCTGGTCCCGGTGAGGTTGCCCAAGGACGGAAACGACGAGGGCGGCGCACGGGGTAACGAAAGGTGGCAGCACGAAGTTCCAACATGGCCCTCGCCCTTCCGTAGCCTCCGCCCTTCAAGGATTTGCTGTATTTGGGGTCAAACGTTGACAATATGCCACATGATTCAATGGGACAGGGGTGTACCGGGGACCAATGGAGGTCGGAGGTGCCCTTACCACGTGGTTGGTCCCACTGGTTTGTGTTCTCGGAATTATCGGCATTGAATGGAAATGGAAATACCCCCATTTCCATATTGTTGATTTTTTCAAAGCCGATCCTTTCAATCAAGGACTCGTTTTGCTTTGCTTCGTCATCATTGTAATTCCACTCGGTTGGTGGATTGCACTTCCAGCAGGTGCGATTGGAATGGGGATTCGAGCAATTGCATCTGAGGACTCTCAGAATATGTGGCCAACACGTTGGCAAGCCCGCAGTGCAATGGTAGTGGCACTATTAGTGGGGGCATTTTTCACCGGTTTTGGAAGTGTTTCAAAACCAATTGGAGTTGAGGAATGGGGACCAGTGATTCGAGATGAAAATCCAGATGCTCCCAATTGGCCAGCTTCTGAACAGCACATTTGGAGGCAAATTTTCGTTGATATTGATGGCCTCTTGGATTCTGAAATTACAATTCTAGTAGTCAATCATGTGAGATTGCCAGGTACAATATCGCCAATTGGTTCAGGATCAATGGCATTGTGGCATCTAGAAAATTCTGAAACTGATGAAATACGCCTTAAACAGGCAATTGAAGAACTACCTGGTAGTGGATTTAAGTCCGATTGGTTTTCATTGGAAACAATTGCTTACGGGCAAACCCACGATTATAGCGGTCAAATACTGCCTTACACAATAAAAAACGTCAATATGGGTGACCAAAAAATCGCAGAAATGGTAACAGTTGCCCTCAGCACCTGGGGTGGCGAAATTAAACTGTTAACTGTCATCAAACCATTTACATCAGAACCACCGTTCTACAACGACCCCTATGCTTCTCTTCATGTGGAACCCTGGTTAGATGCAAATGCATGAAATAACACCTAAGGTGTTCCCCATTACACTCGATGTTTGTCGGGAAAGCATATTCAAGCGTCAACCAAGCCGGCGATGTATGCGAAGTACAACCAAGTGTAGCCTTTGGGCCCTCCTGCTAACCGCATTGATGCTAGCAAGTACAGTACAATTGCCAACTGAAATGGCGGAAGAAAATGGGACGTTTGATACTGAAGCGAGGCAATCGATCGAAGCAGCATGTGAAGGATTGACCTTTGAAGATATGTTCAATTACACACATGCAACTTTTGACATCAATATGAACGATGACTGGTCATCTGCATATGTTCAGGCTGTCGCTTGGATTAATGGAACGCTTTCCGATCAAGTCCGAATGGACCTCGAGGGCTTGTTTGGAGAAACAGGACTACCAGGGGGCGGTAATGGATGGCTCTCATCAGATGAATACAACGCGATTGACCAAATCGCCGCTGATTGTGTCACTGAAACCAATCCACGAGTTGGGTTCCGAGGGGGGCCTGCTCACCGTGGAGGTGATGGTGTCAATTGGTACAACGCCACATGGGAAAACACTGACGAAAATCCACTCACTGTTGAGGAATACAACCTGATGCCCCAAAATCATGTTGATGAACGACCCTGTGAATCATCACCAAACTCGAATTGTGTTGAAATACCCACTATTCCAATTTCCTCTGGAAGAAATTGCGATTCAACTGTCAATGACCCTGATGAGTGTCGTATTGTCGTTTGGTTAAACGGAACATTTGTCTTTGATGGACTAACACTAGGAGGATTGTCCAATGATGAATTCACGATTGCAATGAATACATCAAACATGACCAATGCGCATTTGTTCACCACATTCCCACCTCTAAATGGTCTACGCATTGGAGCCTTTGAAGAATGTGATGGAAGACTTGTCAATCAAGAGAACAATGACCACCAAGGACAGGCACCCCTACCAGGAACCTGCACATCTGATGGTACTATTTCCCAAGAAAGTCGACTTGTCAATATTGGCGGAGATACACGCCTACGCGTAGAAGCGCATGTAGAGTACGACATGACTATCTGGCCAACAGGGCAAGATATGTTCTTCGACATGACTACCGAACAAGCTGAAACAGATGACCCACCAATGTGGACAACATCTGCCCCAGCAGATGGAAGCATTATGCCAATTGCAGATGATGGACTTGTCCATTTCCTATCTACTGGACAGATGGCTGCATGGGCGGCTGATGACCAAGGTTCGCCACTGATTTCCTGTACTGGAGCGAATGGATGGTCTATGGACAGTGATGGAGATGGTTTGGTTGCAGATGCCCCAGCTGGAGTTGACAGTACGACTGTGTCCTGTCATGCAATCGACTCTGCGAGTCAAACCACAGATGTTCGTAATTTCACACTACAAGTCCCTATGCGTGCAACTGGCAGTTCATCCGGTGGTGTTGCCACGGTGACAATGACACCCACTGGCGGAATGCCTACAATGGATGCAGTGATCACCCTCATTCAGGACGATGCCCAAACCAGCAGTGACTCAGTGACCATGAATGGAGAAACTGTCGTTTCAGTTGACCTTTCCTCTATGTCACCTGGTCCATTCATGGTACATATTTCTGCAACAGGAAGTAACATGGCTGGTTTTTCACACACCTACAATTTGGGGATGACCAAAGCATCCTCTGCCCCAATTATCACCATTAGCATGGGTGAATGGATTGAAGAAAATTACGAGCTTACTGGGAATTTCAACGACCCTGATGGAGACAGTGTGACCATTACTGCGACAAACGACGGGAATATGTGGGGAACCATACTAACCAGTGGCAATCAATGGATGGCCAATGGAGCAGGGATTCCAAATTCTGCTTCGAACTTAATTGTAATCACAGCTTGTGATAGTTGGGGAGAATGTACGGCAGTTACACACGAAGCAGGACCCATTCCAGGGAGTGAAGGTTCAGACAACGGAAATAATGGCAATAATGGCAATAATGGCAATGGTGACGACAATAAAATTGCTGCCGAAGAGGGTGGATTACCCGGTTTCGGCCTGTTTGCAGCCCTTGGGGCAATAGCCCTAGCAGGCATTTGTCAACGACGTCGTGAATAAGCGAGCCTTCATACGTGGCGCGCTGCCGCCTCGGCTTGGTGAAAGCATGGCTTTTGAGGCACATATCCGCGAGGTTAGCCACGAAGGTGGTATGCTGGCCCCTTTCACCGGTGATGCCCCCAAACTAGGACAAGTCATGCAATTGCCCGGAGGAAAGTGGGTTGGCAAAGTCGACACAGTCATTGGTGAAGTTTCAGCGGCTGTTGTTCATATCACTCCATTTCGAGATATTGAAACCCAATTACTAATCGGTCAACCAGTTGAAATTGCACCACCAAAGGAACGTCAAAATGATCGACGGGAACGCCGTGATGATCGAAGCGGAAGTGGCATCCCCATGAAAGAGGGGGATTGGACATGCCCCAAGTGTCAGAATCACAACTTTGCTTGGCGAGATAATTGCAATCGCTGTGAGGCTCCCAAGGCCGGAGGCGGTGGTGGAGGTCATCAACGTCGTGACAATCGTGGTGGAGATCGCCGCGGTGGTGGCGGCGGTGGATACCGAGGTGGCGGAAATCGTGACAATCGTGGTGGAGACCGACGAGACAACCGTG
>Ga0066850_10001800_pt1 | contig 11058 bp, 7 predicted proteins | sample ETNtaG_4_FD_67282 | JGI IMG/M metagenome (GOLD analysis project Ga0066850, IMG submission 67282) | Marine microbial and viral communities from oxygen minimum zone, Eastern Pacific Ocean - ETNP201406SV67 | ecosystem: Environmental > Aquatic > Marine > Oceanic | place: Pacific Ocean: Eastern... | reverse complement strand
CGACTGCTTCGGTATCGCTTGCCTCGGCCATCTATGTATCGCTCCTTTTCCATTCACATTGACTCAGGAGGTCGAGCCAACGGTGGCGATACTTTATAGCTCCCACAGGGCAAGCAACTGCGGCCATTAAGTATCTTTAAGCGAGTGTAGCAGAATAATTACACCAATGTAAGACAATATAAGTAATTAAATCCACACCCGATTTGACAAGCCATGGTAAACTATTAGCGAGATTGAAAAATCTTAATACAAAATATTTAACTGGAGATATTAAATGGAAGAAAAGACTGTGAATAAATCTCTTTGTTCACGAAAAGGCAAATACGGCGAGTTTACTTGCGGTTTCTGTATGACAGCCAAAGCAATAGCTAATGGCACACAATTCATTGTGGACGGCAGAATCATGCCAAAAGAGGAAGCTATACAATACAACCTTGCTCTTTGCACACAAGCTGTTAAAAAAACAGAAGAACGAACAACAGTAAAAGAAATAAGACGTGAAGGTCAAAGAATCTTAAAAGCTGGTACAAATATACGTGTTCAACTTAAACGTAAAGCCGGAACCCATAAATCAGACGGCCATATAGTTGAATGCTATGAAGATAACTTCGTTAAAATTTTCGTTAACGATCTAAACGCTTTTAAAGTTCTACCTGCTGACGAGTTTATTGTCGGCAGAAGAGGCATAACAAAAGCTAGTTAGCTGAACCTAAACCTGTGTAACCACCTTGGGTTAATAAAGGGCCACCGGATTGACTGAAATCAGCTAGTCGTCTTTGACGACGTTGCTCTCTTCTACGAGATGCTTCTGGATCAAGGTCAAACTCTGCTTGTGTAAGGTCGTCAAAAGTTATGTCATCGCCTTGTTCACTCACTGTTTCTTCATCCAGTGTGGACTGCGCTATTGTTTGGAACCCCCGACGAGCTTGTTTCTCAGTTAACCCAGATTGCTCTAAGCTCTCTGCGGTTTTTTGTGTGATAGAAGAACCAAACTTAGTAGCCATGCCACCAAATTTAGCCGCTCCTAATCTTTCACGTTCTTCAAAGATATTTGTGGCTCTCTCCGGGTCTAAATAATAGGCAGTTAAATCACCTTCTGTGAACCCATAGTAGTCTTTCAGAGATTGCATTACCGAAGAATCGACTTCTTTTGATGCTGTATATGCCAATTCGACACGGTTAGCGAACTCAGAAGGGGAGACATCCCCACCAATCAGAGTGGCGAAATCTTCAGGCTCATCATAAAAATGTGCAGGCATCCCATAGGCATTCAATGTTTGAGCATAAGACCTTTCCACAGTTATATATTCAGCTTCCGATAAGGCTCGCCCAGCTTGCGAAAGTTTTTCCATACCGGGAAATCTTTCTTTATACCCCGCACTTTGTCTTACTGCCGCCCAAACAGCAGGCATGTCATCAAGAGTGACATATAAGTTTTCTAAATCTAAAACCTCATCATCTAACAACGCTTCAAGCCCATAAGTTTTTAATGTGTCACGCAATATTCCTGTAGCGGTTTCATTATCAGGCAACACTGTTTCGGCTGTTCCAGAGAACGCAGAAGACATGCCAGATCCAGACCCAGAGTTACCGGAGTTATCAAAAGATCCCATAGACACTGAAGTATCTCCTGTTGGGCCGCTAAATGGATCTCCTCCACCACGCCCCCAAACCCGTTCAGAGGAATCAAACGCCTGCCAAGAAGTTAAACTGCCAAACATTGATTCATCCGTGTAACCAGATGTAGCTTTCCAATTTTCAAAACGCTCATTTTTGGCATTCAATTCAGCAGTACCTATTGGGTCCCACGTAGCCATAGCTTCTGAACTCATACCACTTAAAGGTGTGATAGGCCCAGAATCGGTTAAAGGATTCTTCGCAGAAATAACTTTTCCTGTTTCATCGCGTGTTGCATACTGGACATCAGGGTTTTCTTCAATGAATTGTGTTTTCTGATCGGGAGTTAATTTCTCCCACCAATCGTGAGAACCCGGATGAGCTATTTTTCTATCTGTACTCATTAACCTATACCTCCGAATTTCTGAGTAACAAAGTCTGCAAATGTGCGAGCATCTTTTCTAGCTTTGTTTGTTTTTTCCCACATCGGACGCAAGTTTGGATTAGTTCTTACATATTCTCCGACAGACCCAATAGTCATCATGTTTTCTCCCATGCCGCCTGTGCCATAAAGGAAAGGTTGAAATTTTTCATCATCAACAAAATCGATACTATTCGGATCAACAAGTTCTAACCTTTTAGCTATTTCAACCCTGTATGGCCCCATAATTTCTTGAGTTGTGTAACCCTCATTTAGCCTGTCGCTAATAGGCGTATACGCAGAAGCCGCCATACGGCTAAACTCCGCAGTTAAACTTTCCATAGTTTCTGTTCCTTCAACAAGCCTTTTAGCGTAAGAGTCTCTAGCACCCTCAGTGATGAGGTGACTGACCATAAAATTGTCAGCCAAAGAATCGATTGTTAAATATTTATCTTCAACAGTTCCTTTAGCTTCTCCCTCTTCCCAAGTGCTTTGCATTAATACAGAGCTGATAAGAGTTTTGTCTGTCCATTGCTCCACGTAAGCGTCACGGGACATGTCTGCTATTTCTTTTTCGCTTAATTCTATTTCTAAAGCCTCTGCCTGTTCCCTTATTTTCAAATTCCAAGGGTCTACCAGTTGTAAAGCTTTCATAGGGTCACTGGACTCTAATTGTTGTAAATCTCTTAAAAGAGGCTCCGTCTGATTCCACCATTTAGTCCCACCTAAATTTTCTTCAAGTTTTTCTATGTCCCATTCACCAGAGGCCGCTTCACGCAACACTTCTGCCACTTCAAAATATAAAGAATCACTAGGGTCATTTGTTAAAAACCTGCCACCATAACCTAAATAAGATTTCAAGGACTCGTCTAAAGGGCTACCCCCCTGAATAGAAAAGTATTCACTAGCTTCTTCCCAATTAAACTCACCAAAATTCATCATCTTGCACCTGCTATTATTCGTCGGAAATTATTCATCGTGTTTACCATTTGACGATTAGCTGTTTCCGTTGGGTTTATTCCTTTTAAACTTTCTTCCACATCAGCCTGTGACGCTCTAGTACTCGTTTCATCATCTTCAAGTTTGCGAAACAAATTTAAAGCTAATTTCTTTTCAGAATCAGAAGCCTTCCGACCAAAAATGTTTTGCGTCGCGGCGTTAGTCACTGAATAAATCTGACTTTCTGTTTGCCTTACAGGAACTTTCTCAACTGCCTCCGGCATGAACCTTTCAGGTAAAGCTGTAGGTGAAAAAGGATGTATGTTCTGTGCCGCAAAATAGTTAACTGCTCCCCTTAAAGCGCCCATAGCTTTTTTAGGTATCCCTATTTCATCTGGGCTATCACCATCGTTATACCAACCATTTACGAACAAGCGTTTATGTAATTCATGTTTCTTTTGTTCGGTTAATTCAAAATAGAAAGAATAAATATCGCCTTTAGTTACATCTTCTTCGTATTTTTCAGGAGAAAGAGGCTCCCCGGGTTGCCCTATTATGTCTATAGGGGTTTCTGCTTTTACTACAACAGTCTCATGATCTCTTACAAGTAACTCAAACGCATCTTTTGTAGAGCCATCTTCATTAACATAAAGACCCGACAAGTCAAGTCCATACTTTTCGCCCAGTTCGTCAATATCACCTACTACGTCGTCACCTGTTACATCACTCATTATTTTTTCTCCTTCAATTCGATTTGTGCAGGTGTCCAAGTGTCCGAAGTTAAATAATCAAACTCCAACCATCTCCAAAGAACCTCACTAAAAGTTGGGTTCTCTTTCATCTGCTCTACGATCTGATCCCACACATCCTGTAAATCAGCATTAGAACCAGAATCCAACCTTGTGGAACCACCATTAGAAGCACGTTGCGCTAAAACACCTGTAATAAGATCCCTAGCTTCCAGATACTCAGAAATGAGTTGAATGTCATCACGTTTAGATAAACGATCATCTTTAACAATCGCTCTCATTCCATCAATACGTCGAACCCATTTAGTTTCATCTCTATCTAAATAATCTGCGTGCCAAAGAGGGTACCGTTCAGCAAGTTGCTCAATTATTTGAGCCTTGATATTTTTCAAATCTGCCGCATCTTTAACTCGAAGGTTCGGAAGTCCACGCGCGCGCATCTCATTATAAATAATGTCATTAACACGCCCGTACTCTTCCCAACCTTCCTTCACACGGACATCAGTCAAAATGCCTTTCAAAGGTAACCGTTCTTTACGTTTAATCCCAGAACCCGGACTGGTATCTTCTCTAAGTTGTTTTTCATATATGGTCGCAGAATGTTTAGCTACACCGCCGCCTTCATCACCGATGATTAGTCCAGCAACATCAGGGTATTTTTGAACCATATCGATGTATTTATTGCGGGCTTCTTCAGCTTCTAAAGTCGCTGGTATGCCTTCCATGTTTCTTGAGAAACTTGCCGACAAAGCAAAGAAACCTTCCGAACCCTCTTCTGCTAAAAGTTCAAAAAACCTTCTATCCGCTGTCCTGTAATCTTCTCGTTTAAATTCACGGAATTTATCGATATAAGGCTGGTACATCGAATAGAAATTGACAGAAGCAGGTGAGAAAGCTGTTGCTATTGAACGTAAATAATGAAGATTTTTAGCGTCTTCTTTAACTTCGGCTATAAATTTTGCAACTTCAGCACCATCAGAATAATCAAAATGATCTCTGTCCCCGTCAGCTATTTGAGCCATGCGTGTAATCATCAACATAGCCGCAGAGCTTTGATAGGATCTCGTTTCACGTAAAGCATCAGTGACACGTTTCATGTAAGCCGGTTGAAATGAATCAGCCAATCGGTCAAATAAACCCTCGCCCCTAGCAGGGCCAAATGGAAGAATCATTTTGAAAGCGTCTTCAAATTGTGGGTTATCTATAACCAATTCCGATGCCAATATTTGAGCCGCTGGCCCAACACCGGGAGCTATTTGTGTAACCATATTTATTGTGTCGGAACGAAATCTTATTTCGCCCAGATCAGCAAAAGCTTTACCAAACTTTCCATGCTTTAAAATGTCTTTAGCAAACTCTGGTATGGGAAAAATCAAATAATCTTCGCCATCAATTTCTTCTGAATGAAACCATTCAGTCTCAGGTTTAGCTTTTAATGTTTCCATCATCCGAGTAACAAACACTGGGTTATCTATAGCCAGCCCCGCCCATCGTGTAAGAACTTCTTGGTATGCGTTAAAGAAAGGCATCATATTGCCCACCATGTCAGCAAGTTGTGATTTCTCAGCTAGATCATATAGAAGCTCCCGTGTGTCATTTAAAGCTTTACGACGCGAAGAAGCCTGAAGTGTTTTTATACCTTTCGCAGAGATCACATACCCACCTGATGCGTCCTTAAAAGGTTCAAGACGACGAAGAATGTCTTCGTTGTAAACGTGAGTAAAGTAAGGGTTTCTTGAAAGATTGTCAGTTGTTACTGTTCCTAAACGATCAAAAAGTTTATTAACCATCCTTTGATACATGTTCCCAATGCCATTTTCACCAATAAGAAAAGACTCTTGCCCATGTATGTCACCAACAAGATCTTGCCACTGGACACCTTTATCGTCAGCTATTTTTTTAACGTCATCTAACGTGACACGACCTTTAGTCAACAAGTCGGCTACATCAGCATCTTTAACCATCCGGCTTGTAGCGGCTATAACCGAATCTGCCCACACTTCAATGTCATCAAGAACGTATTGACCGTGAACATCAGTAGAAAACCTATGCCCAACATGTTTAGCGAAATCTTGACCTTCGAGTGTGTAAAACCAGTCGATAAGTTCTTGTTTTTTTGTTTGAGGATCTACCGCTTGATTAAAAGCAATTTTTCCCACAGGCGTATTAGCCCATTGGTCATTAACAACCCTTTCCCAATTATCAGAAAACTCTTTCTGAGCATTTTTACTTTTCCCGAAAGGAACAGGGACATCTTTCCAGCCACCTTTAACAATGTTCTGGTCATTCAAAATCTGTATTTCGTTATTACCTAAAAGAAACTGTGACCCTCGGTTAGCGCTGTTAGCTCTCTGCATTGCTAATTCCGGCGCTAAAGCATCACCAAACGCACCGGCAACTTCAGCAGAGTGGACATCTCCGGTCTTAGCAACCCTCAATGGCCCTTCGTCGATTGTTTGCAAAAGCTCTTTAGCTTCACCAGTTTTACCTTGAGATTCCAACCGTTGAGCTTTAGAACGCACTCTTAAAGTTTTTCTTAAACCTCTTAAAAGATTTGTGTTTCTTGCGAAAGACAAAGATACGGCAGTAGCCCCACCGATAGGGCCAGCTAAAGCCGTCCCCATAAGCCCAGAAGCAGTCATTCTTTTACCCATAAAAAACGCTGATGCTTTTTTTAACTCTTTTGGTGTTTGACCTGTTTTAACAACAGCTTTTTCAAAAACTTTCCGAGCGTACTTAGGTTGATCCACTAAAAGGAAATCAGCCATTCTGTTAAGTGTCCCAATTTTTGCCGCCATTCTCATTTGTTCATCACCAACAACTCTTAAAACCCAAGAAGGTCTTAAAAGAACCGCAGGTCGCCAAAGTCTCATAACAGCACCAAGACCCATCTGGACTCCACCTTTAGTTGCGCTCAAACCTCTGTAAGCAGGGTTCAAACCCTTTTCCATCCGGCCACCAAAAGTCCAACGATGTTCTTTCATCATTTCTCTATTGACTTTTTTAATGTCAATTAAAGAAAAAGTTTGCTTTAATTGCGCTGGGGTTAAAGGAACTTCAAGTATCTCTACTGCTTTAGTATCAGGATCAACATATTTGACTTGGCTTAAACCTTTGTCAGCGTCATATTTTTTAACGTCTTTTAAATGCCTCATAACTGATTCATTAGAAAGCGTGAAATCATCAATCAAATCATCAACAGCTTTTTTGTACTGTTTCGCTGTCATGTTTTTAGTTTTTTTAACATTCTTCTCAGCTACTCTTCTAATAGCTTTTGTTTGAATAGATCTAGCTAAATTTTCTGAACGGGTAACAGAATCCGCTCTAGCCCACTCTCCTCTGAATTTTCTGATCTCGGCTGGGCTGAAATCTGCTTCACGCATAAATCTCGTAATATGGTCACCGCTCTTAGGGTCACCTGCCCAAACAAAATGTTGTGGCCTCATATCTCTAATAACGCGAACAGGGCGTGTAGCCAAATTCCATTTAGAACGATAAAACTTTTCAACCCTGTCGTTATGAACAAAGTTTTTTCTTATCGAAGGTTTAACAGCTTCGTCAATGCTTCTAAAAGCTGATGCGACATGAGCTTCGTCCATTTCTTTTAAAAGCCCTTCTGCCACATCATCAGATAATTGAGCATCATCAAAGAACTGCATTTGACCGCCGACCTTACCGGGTGGTGTCAGTTGGGTAATTGTATTTGATTCATCCCACAACATATTCAATCTGTGAAATGTTGAAGCGTCTTCTAGTTGTTCTATTTTTGAAAGAACTGATGTTTCACCCATGAAGTATCGCATCACCAACTCAACAGATTCTTTACCACCTCGATAACCAGTCTCAGCGCCACCTATATGAGCGCGAGCTAACTCTGTAGCGATGACATCACCTTCATGGTGTTTAGCGAAATATTTTTCTTTAATCGCTCCAGCGAACGAATCCAAATCCCGTTCTTCTATTTCACCCACTGGTGACCTTTTAGTGTCTTTAGCTCTAGCGCCTGAAGCTCCAGTTGTGTCAGCTAACGAATCTAAATCGTCACTAAATTTTGAAAACCCTTTTCCATCTTCAAAGTATTTATTGAAAGCGGCACGTTTATTTAAAGCGCGGCCAGTCATCACAGTGCCACCAGCAAGAATTTCAGGAGACAAAAAGAAACGGTGAGACGCATCCCAAGTACCACTTACAATACTAAACCATCTTTCACCCTCAGCAGAAGTAACTTGTTCTTCATCAAGAATGTCATCAGTTCCCCAAGCTAAAGCAAAAGCCTGTCCGGGTGATCTGTTTTGAGCTATTTTATAAGCCAGTTTCCATTTTTCAGGGTTAGTCCAAACACCCCAATCGTCACCAAAAAACCCGCCGCTTCCTTCAGCCTCACCGAAAGAAGCCATAGTCATTAAAGTGCTTGAGGGTTCACCTATTCCTTCTCTGTAACCAGTTTCTATTTGTTTTAAAGTCTGGTTGCCTATATCCCGAACAGGTTCCGGTATGGCACCAATTAGGACACCGCCGACACCTTCAGGGCCAAACAAGTTTTCTAGCTGGTTCCCTACACTTTCAGAAGTGACACCCCAAACGGTGTCAAGAAAACCATCGTATTCGTCTTCAGTGAAAGGAGCTTCAGCTAAATCAACAACAGTATTAACAGAGGTGCGAGCAACTTCAAAACCTGCGTCCCAAAGTTTACCTATACGACTAATACCCCACATTAGATTAAACTGTTCGGAGATTTACTAGCCGCATTTCTAACCCTTCTAACAAACATGCGAAAATTCGCTGTCGCTTCAGGCATGGCGGCTTTCGCTTCTAAAATAGGTATGTAAGAAGCAAGACGTGTTGACAATACATCCATCTCCGATGAAGGAGGTTGCGGTAAAACACTTTGATTAGCACCAGCGCCAATAGGAGCGCCAGCCGTTAAAGGCTCAGACGGTCTTTCCGACGGTCTTCCTGCTGGCCCCATTTGACCGGGTGTTATTTTAGATAAAGGTATAGCTTCTTGAGCTTCCTCTTGAGCTACACGGTCACCATAAGTTTGACCAGTTTCAACTTGTACTTTCTGTCCTGAACCTTTTCTTGGCATCAACCCACCTGACCTAATAGTTCACGTAGCGAAGGTCGCCCAGCCGGAGGTGAGGTAGCCTGTTGTTCGGCTCCTGCTCCTAACTGGGCGAGTCCCGGCATTGTCTCAGGGGAACCAGCGGGAGCCTGAGATGCCTGACGTTCTTGTGCTTCCTCTTGAACTTTTTGAACAGCATCAGCCAACTCGGCACGATCTGTTCTAACAAGCTCAGTAATACGAGCTAAATCGTTAGGAGGTATAGCACCTTGAGAAGCTTGAGTTTGGATACTCGCCAACAAGGCTTGCTCCAAACTTTCAGCCACAACAGCGTCATGCTCATGTTCAGCGTCATCAACCATCGGGTCTAACTGCATGAACGAACGCTTAGATAAAGTACCCATTCCTATTCTCTGCCCAGCACCAATAACTAAATTGTTCATATCGCTACCGGGGTGCGAGAACACGACTCGGTTCTCATCCGTTTCAAAATCTTTATTAGGCGTGTAATCAACAACACCTTTAGCGCCTTTCATCGACACGTAAAAAGATTTAGGTTTATTACCCGCATACGCTTTCATCAAAGCAATAGCACGTTTATTCTCAAGCTCTAAAGAAGAAGCGATCATACGTTGAGCTTCCTGAACAGGAAAATCAACAACCGCTGAAAGAACAGCGTCGCCGCGACGACCTGTCCGAATATTAGAACCAGACTCACCACCAAACTCAGGTGGGATACCAGCAGTTAAACGCTGGGCTCTTTCCAACCTGTCGATAGTTGGGTTAGTCATAAAACCGGGGTTGACAGTCGAATCTTTCAACTGCCCACCTTTCATAATCCCAACTTCACCAGTTAACCCATTAGCTGTATTAATAATCTGAGGAGTTTCACCGGGGTTAGCAACCATCCAAGTGTCAGGAAAAATACCCTTCTGTACAGCAAGAACTTCCAAAGCCATAAGCTTCGCTTGAACTTGGTACATCCCAAGCATCTGATCGAACTGTCCTTGAGGTTCACCCAAGTTAATTCTGCCTGCTATAACAACAGGGCAAACGCCAGCACGATTAACTGTTCTTTCCAACTCCGCTACAGGAGCCATATAATCTGCGTGCTGATGCCAGTTGTTTTTCTGTTGTGGGGATTGACCCATAGCTATCAAAACGCTTTCCTCAGCGTCGCAATATTCGATCAACTGATACATGTCAGAACCAACAGTGTCTTTTTGGTAAACCTTCATAGCCTGCTCAGGGTAATTAGTCTTCAACCAGTCATAAGTGCGTTCATAAGTAAAGATCGTGTCGTTCGGAGCCATATCATCAGGCCCGAAAGTAGGAGCAGGGAAAGTTGTTAGAGGGTCACGAACCATCCATTCAGGAATACCCGTCTGAGGGTTGAACCTTAAAGAAACAGGAGAACACGCATAGCCGAGCATGTGCCTTGCACGTTTCGACAATTTGATGTCCATTTTGTTATGTTCCCACCAACCTATAACAGCCCTACGTCTTGTACTTGCACGTTTCTCAGCTTGCTTCTGATCGTCCTTAACAGGAGTCATAACAACATCAGGCATAACAGAAGCGACTCTCATCGCTGTCTGATCCAAACCTTGAGCTAACAGATTAGCAACAGCCACCTGTTCGTTGTCATCCAACTCAGGTAAAGGCACCACAATGTCACCGTTATACGCTGACTTAACCCGTCGCATCCTCGCAAACGAAGGTTCTAAACTTGACTCTCTCTCTTTGAGAAGCCCAATAATATCTTCAGGCGATTTCACTTAACTTGCCTCTTTCATCCACGTTGGCCTCCATAGCGGCGTTACGTTCCCTTTAGGCAAGCTAATGTTCGGGAGATTATGTTCTAAAAACCATTGAGCCATCACACAGTCATCGGTTGCAGACCCATGACCATCTGGTGACCACTTGGTCACTTCATTAACCAATAGTAGTGCATGTGGGCGTGCTTCTGTACGTTGTTTGCCCGGAAGTCTTATTCGACCATGTTTATACAACGGAGCGAGCATCTGAACCCCATAATCAGGGTCCCCTTTATTGCGAGAATGAGTGTAGTGAGGAATCAAATTGACACCCCTCTGAGCGCTCCAACGACGAAAATGGTCGTACTGCAAAATAAACTTTTGCGCCGCATTAGCCTCAACAATCCAATAATTAATCGGATGACCCATATCTGCTGAACGATGCCACCACTCTTCAGCTATACCCGTGAACACACCCTCCTCATGGTTCCAATCCAAAAACGTAGGAGC
>Ga0066850_10001798_pt1 | contig 11059 bp, 13 predicted proteins | sample ETNtaG_4_FD_67282 | JGI IMG/M metagenome (GOLD analysis project Ga0066850, IMG submission 67282) | Marine microbial and viral communities from oxygen minimum zone, Eastern Pacific Ocean - ETNP201406SV67 | ecosystem: Environmental > Aquatic > Marine > Oceanic | place: Pacific Ocean: Eastern... | reverse complement strand
AGTCCGGCTGTAGTCAGTCACCAAAATGGACGATCAGGCGGACAGCTGTTCCGTCATCATGGGATTCCACGATGGTCTCGTCGGTCAGATGGTGCATCAGCGAGACGCCTAAGCCAGACTCGTGCCGAAGCCGGTCCGGTGAATTGACATCGGGCAGTGATGGGAGCGAATTCGGGTCGAATCCGGGACCACAGTCTGCGACCTCAACCTCGATTCGACTGGCAGAGAGATCGCAGCGAACGGTCACACGATCCTCAAGGCCCGATAGGCCGTGGGCCTCCATGGCGTTAGTGGTCGCCTCCGACACCGCAAGGCGTAGATCGGCGACCCTCTCGGGCTTCAGATTCGCCCCAGTCGACGCAGCCGCTCCCACAACCGATCGGACCATCTGCAGGTACTCGGGGAGTGCGGGCACATGGAGTTCAACGATTCCCGCCATGATCAAACCCGAACCGGAGTGCCAACAGCGGAGTCGACATCAACATGGAATACAAATATGCGATCCAAATCACACATCTCAAAGACGCGCAACACCCGCTGTTCGGTACATACCAACAGTAGGTCCCCGCCATGGGACCTCACCCTGCGCAGGGCTCCAATTATTGATCCGAGGCCGGTGGAGTCCATGAAGTCCACACCCGACAGGTCGATGACCAAATGGTGGTGACCACTAGCAACCTCACCCACCACGGTCTGGTGGAGTCGCGGAGCACTCCCGAGGTCGAGTTCGCCCGTCAACGCCAACACAACCCACTGGTTCCTCACAGAACGGCGGAAATCAGAGAGCACGGAACTCCAGTCGGCTAGGTGACCGAAGTCCACGCTAGACGAAGACCGTGCACATCCACCGACTAACGTTCCAAGCTCACCTGGCTTACGGAGGTGCTAAACCACGATGCGAAAAGCCAAGATCAAGAAATGGGACCAGAGGGGGAACATCCGGTCAGTTCTTTCTCCCACGCCGATATCGGTCAGAGCCGTTAGGAGGGCCTAGAATCAGTTTCGTGGAGGCGGCATTCTTCGACCTCGACAAGACGATCATCGCCCGGGCCTCGATGGCCGCCTATGTCCCAGCGCTGCGGCGAGCCGGATACCTCAATGCCCCCATGGCGGCACGAGCCGCATGGGGGCAGCTTCTGTTTCGCTTTTTCGGTGCCGACGAGGACAGGATGGACAAAGCTAGGCGGACCGCGCTGAAACTTGCTGCTGGCTGGGAACAAGACGGCCTGCGCCGCCTAGCCCGCGACCACCTGACCGAGTTGATCGAACCCATCGTCTACGACGAGGCACTAGACCTTCTAGAACACCATAGGTCCGAAGGTCGCATTCTTGTGCTGGTCTCAGCTGCACCGATCGAGATCGTGGAACCCATGGCCAATCACCTGCAGATGCAGAAGGCTATTGCCACAACCCCCCTTACCGATGTCAACGGTTGCTACACCGGGGAGGTCGACTATTACGCCCACGGACCCGACAAGGCAGAGGCGATCAGGAAGCTTGCAGAAGAGGAGGGCATAGATCTCGATTCTTCTTGGGCCTATTCGGACTCGGCCACCGACCTGCCAATGCTGGAATCGGTAGGCCATCCGGTAACAGTCAATCCCGACAGGGAATTGAGGCTTCAGGCGGCCAGACGGGAATGGCCCATACTCGAGTTTGAGAACCCCGTGGCACTCGGAGACCGCATCCCTATAGACCGGAACTGGATAGTTGCAACGGTCATTACCTTTGCCGTCTTCTTCGGGGCGGTTTCGATGATCAGGCGGGTTCGAAGCCGCGCCTAACCAGAGAGTTGACGGGTCAGATCGAACGGACCTTGCGCACAGCCACGGCAACGAGTGCCGCCAGTACTGCGAGCATCACAAACTTCTTCATACCGTTGATGATAGAGCCAGACTGCCCTATATGGGAACAGACGGCCGTCTGTTCCCATCCGAGCAGTGTGCAAATCGCTCCACAGCCCATACTGTCATCACCGGAGGTGTCTGAGTACCTGGTGGGCTCCCCCGCCTTCAAAGCGGGTGGGACGGGCGATCCCCGTCCGGCGGGTTCGATTCCCGTCCACCTCCGCCACACCCTCCCCTGCGGGGGTGTGTCACTTTGGCCAGGGCCTACCGGTCAAACAGCCAGCAGATCGCGGGCCCCAGTATCGCTACTCGGGTGCCGTAACTTAGACATCGCCCGAGCCTCAATTTGACGAATACGTTCCCTGGTCAACTCGAAGTGATCTCCGACCTCCTCAAGGGTGCGAGGTTCACCTCGGTCGAGGCCAAAGCGCAGTTTCAGGATCTCGCGCTCACGGCTATCGAGGGGTGCTAATAGACGGCTGATCTCCTCGGGTAGCAACGTCGTAGCGGCGACCTCAAACGGTGATTCAGCTGATCTGTCCTCGACCACATCGCCCAATTCGGCATCACCGTCCTCGCGGAGCGGTTCACTCAAGGAGAGGGGTTCGGCTGCGAATCGGAGGGCCTCAGTGACCTTGTCTTCAGTCATCTCAACTTCGACGGCCAGCTCTGCAAGCGTGGCCGGACGCCCATAGCGAAGTTCCAGACGGGAACGAGCCTTCTGGAGACGGGCCAGAGTGTCGCCAGCATGCACAGGGAGCCTGATCGTGCGACCAGTATTGGCGATACCTCGTGTTATGGCCTGACGGATCCACCACGTCGCGTAGGTTGAGAACTTGAAACCCTTACGCCAATCAAACTTCTCGACGGCGTGCATGAGGCCAAGGTTGCCCTCTTGGATAAGGTCCAGAAGCGGGAGTCCCGAGGCTTGGTATTTCTTGGCAATTGATACCACCAGACGCAGGTTCGACTGCACGAACGTGCGGACCGCCTCGTCGCCACGACGAAGGTTGCGACGCATCTCGCGTCTCCGTGCCGGTGTGAGAGATTCGCCCCCATCTTCGAGTTCTTGGCGGGCAGCCACACCCTTTTCAATCTGCTGGGCGAGTCTGACCTCGCCCTCCTTTGTTAGAAGGGGGTACTGACCTATGTCGGTGAGATAAAGCCTGACGAGGTCTTCCTCGTCCCGTTCGACCCGCTCCTTGGCCACCCTTGCGTCTCCTCCTGCCGGGGGAGCACCACCAGCGGCTACGCCATTACGCCGCCTCGGATGCTCACCGAGTTGTGATCGCCTTGTCTTCCCGGGGAAGTTGTGCAACAGCAGTCCTGCCCACCCCGGTAGCGGGTCACCCTATCGACCGGTTCGCCCGGCACCACGCGATTTTGTGACGCCCGTCACGATGTACGACAAGGCCTTCGCCAGTAGCCGAGAAAGGATCAACCGCTGTACCTGTTGACGATCGGGAGGCGTCGATCCCTGCCGAACCCCTTACGGCTGACTCTGGTTCCGGGTGGCGTCTGACGCCGCTTGAACTCGGCCAGGTCGACGAGTCGTGCAATCCGGTCGACCATCTCACCATCGAAACCATCGGCTACCAGGTCGGCTCTGGTCCGGTCACCTTCTATGTAGGCCTCGAGCAGGGGGTCGAGCACCTCGTAGGGAGGAAGGCTCTGGTCATCGCGCTGGTCGGGTCGCAGTTCGGCCGAGGGGGGCTTTGAGATGATCTGCTCGGAGATGACCGGGCCGTCTGGCTGGCTGTTTCTCCACCTCGCCAGGTCGTAGACGGTCAGCTTGTAGATGTCCTTGATCACAGCGAAGGCTCCGGCGGTGTCGCCGTAGAGGGTCGAGTAACCAACCGCCGACTCGCTCTTGTTCCCGGTGGTGAGCACCAGCCAGCCAGAGGCGTTGGCATGCGCCATGAGCAGGACTCCCCTGATACGGGCCTGGAGGTTCTCGTCGGTCGAACCGGTAGGCACCTCGCCGAGGGACCCCTCGAGGAGGGTGAGGAGTGAGGCGTGGGCAGCCTCGATGCGAATGGTTCGGTGGTCGATCCCGAGAGTTGCCGCAAGGTCGGTGGCATCGGCAATTGAATGCTCGCTCGAGTAGCGGGATGGCATGAGCAGGGCATGTACGTGATCGGGCCCGAGGGCGTCGGCTGCGATGGCTGCGACCAGGGCCGAGTCGATGCCGCCGGACAGGCCAAGGCAGACGTCGGTGAAACCGCTCTTCACCACGTAGTCCCGGGTGGCGGTCACCAACACCCCGTACAGTTCCGCTGACGGATCGAGTGGGTCGACCGGTGGCACCACGACGTGATCAGTTCGGTCCACCGGCCCGGAGACTCTGACGGTCGGCAGGTCGGTTTCAGATGCCGGAACGCCGGCGACGTCGATATCGACGACCACGACAGCCTCTTCGAACCTGGGGGCCCTGGCAACTATCCGACCTGCCGGGTCGGCGACCATGGATCCGCCGTCAAAGACCAGCTCATCCTGGCCACCAACTAGGTTCACGTAGACGACGGGCGCCCCGGACGCAGCTGCCGTTGCGGCCACCACCGCCTCGCGCTCGGCCAACATGCCCCGGTGAAACGGCGACCCGTTGATGGCGACCAACAGCTCCGCGCCACCTTCAACAAGACCACCCACGGAGCTGTCAGCCACCCAGAGATCCTCACAGACCACGAAGCCGACCCGGATGCCACCAATCTCGTAGAGCCGCAGCGGCTCGACCCCGGGCACGAAGTGGCGTGCCTCGTCGAACACGTCGTAGTTCGGAAGCGCACGCTTGTGGTAGACGCCGACCACCCTGCCCTCATGGCAGACCGCCGCAGCGTTCTGCACGCCTGCTGTGGTCGACCCCTTTGGTGCCCCGTCTGGGAAGCCGACCACGAGGGCACAACTACCGCTAGACGCAGCCACCCTTTCGACAGCGGCACGGCAGTCCGAGACGAACCCGGGCTTGAGTACCAGGTCTTCGAGGGGGTAGCCGGCAACGGTCATTTCCGGGAAGACAGCCAGGTCGCACCCGGAAACCTTGTCGAGTAGGCCGTGTATGCGCTTGACGTTTCCGTCCAGGTCGCCGACGACCGAATTGGTCTGGACCATGGCGACGCGCACCCGGCTCATGGGTACAGCGTACCGAAGGAGCCACAAAACGGCCGAGGCCCCAGCGGGGGGAACCGGGGACCTGGCAGGAATCTGTTCCTGTAGGGGTCAGGCGCCGTGGCCCATTCCGCCCATGCCCACGCCGCCGCGCCCATGGTCACCCTTGCCCATGCCGCCGTGTCCATGATCACCCTTGCCCATTCCGTCTGGACGCATTCCATCCATGCCCCCGCCGCCACACCCATGGTCACCCTTGCCCATTCCGCCCTGGCCCATTCCTTCAGGCATTTCACCGTTCATTCGTGCCGTGATCCACTCGCTCAGGACGGACAGCATTTCGTCGGCCTTCGCCTGGTCGATGCGACCGTAAGCCACTGCCTGGCCAATGTGCTCAACTGCGGGCACCAATTGCTGTGCGATGAGATCGTCCAGGTCATCACCAGCCAGTTCGGCAATGGTGACTCCATCCTTCAACTGGGACTTCAGGCCCTCACTGTCGAGCCCCAGATACTCGGCTGTGGCAGCCAGACGCTCGTCGTGGCCACCTGCACCGGGACCCATGGCCCCGTCATACCCGACACCACCATGGCCACCCGCACCGGGAGCCGCTGCCCCATCGTGTTGCCCATGGGCCACCGGAACCTCTGTATCGACTTCGGTCTGGGCGCCAGCCACCGCTACGAGCGATACGACCAACGAGAAGACCGCAATGACCACCGAGCCGATCACCAGGCCGGCAGTCGTTCCTCCGCTCAGGTCAATCTTCTTCATCTGCGGACTCTCCTGTCCTCGGGTACAGGTTAATGATCGCCAGACGAGACAATTCCCATGAGATGACCCTGTTAGGGGTATGTGATCAACCCCCCGGATGGGCCAGAGACGCGAAAGGGCCCCGGGTGCGACCCGGGGCCCCGTTGCAGGAGTACTGGAACTACTTGGCGAGGGCCTCGCAGCAGGTGTTGGTGATCAGGCGGGTGACCACGTACGGATCCATGTTGGCGTTGGGCCTTCGGTCCTCGATGTAGCCCTTCTGGTCAAGGGCCACCTGCCACGGGATTCGGACAGAGGCACCACGGTCGGACACGTCGTAGTTGTACTGGTCGAAGCGCTGGGTCTCGTGCTCACCGGTGAGGCGCTCCTCGGAACCGTGGCCGTACCCCGCCATGTGTTCGGCAACCTTGCCATCGGCGCCCAGGGACTCGCAGGCCGTGATGATCGGGCCATAGCCCTCCCGCATGGCCTTCGTGGAGAAGTTGGTGTGTGCACCGGCACCATTCCAGTCACCCTTGATGGGCTTGGCATCGATCGAGGCGTCCACCCCGAACTCCTCGGCGATGCGGTATAGCAGGTAGCGGGCCACCCAGACCTGATCGCTGACATCCACCGTGTCGCAGGGTCCGATCTGAAACTCCCACTGGCCGAGCATCACCTCGGCGTTGGTACCGGAGATCTCGAGGCCGGCGTCGATGCAGGCCTGGGTATGGGCCTCAACGATCTCACGGCCGGCAATTTCAATGGCGCCCACACCGCAGTAGTAGGGGCCCTGCGGGGCCGGGTAACCCTCGACAGGCCATCCCAGCGGGCGGCCTTCCTGGAAGAAGGTGTACTCCTGTTCGATGCCGAATATCGGCTCCTGGTCGCTGTACTTCTCAAGTGAGGCCACGCATGCAGCACGTGTGTTGGTGGGGTGGGGTGTCATGTCGCCGTCGGGCAGGCAGACATCGCACAGCACCAGCACGTCGTCGCCGCCGCGGATGGGATCGGGACACGAAAACACCGGCCGAAGGACGCAGTCGGAGTTGTCGCCGGGGGCCTGGTTGGTGCTTGAACCATCGAATCCCCAGATCGGGTAGTCGACAGTTCCGTCAACGAGGATCTTGGTCTTGGAACGGACGTACGGCAACGGTGTCGTGCCGTCGATCCAGATGTACTCAGCCCTTATGGCCATTGGGTGCACTCTCCAGGTAGGCCGTCCGGTGGGACGGCAGGGTTGGTGGAACGGTTCGTCCGTCAGGATACGCCGGGCCGCCATCACGATGCCGCCATGGGGTTTCGGTACTGTTGCCCAACTGTGAACGGCGTGTAAACGACCTGAATCCCACTGGCGGTATGCGTGCGGGTCCCCCATGCTTGTGGTGTGGATGAGACAGGGAACATCAGGCAGTCGGGCCAACAGGACTACGTGCTACGAACGGTGGAGGAGCGCGGTGTCCGTCTGGTACGCCTCTGGTTCACCGACGTGCTGGGACGACACAAGTCGGTGGCAATCTCCCCGGCCGAGTTGACAACGGTGTTCGAGGAGGGCCTGCAGTTCGACGGATCGGCCATCGACGGTTTCAGTCGGATACAGGAGAGCGACGTGCTGGCACGCCCCGATGCAAGCACGTTCGAGCTTCTCCCCTGGGCGGCACCGGACGAGCCGTCTGGCACCATGTTCTGCGACATCACCAACCTGGATGGGGCGCCATTCGAGGGTGACCCGAGGCAGGTACTGCGACGCAACCTGGACCGAGCCAACACTGCCGGCTTCAAGATGTTCTGTGCACCCGAGGTCGAGTTCTTCTACCTCGCACAAAACACCGGACAACCAGTGCTCCTGGACCAGGCCTCGTACTTCGACCTGACCACTGCCGATGTCTCATCGGACCTGCGCAAGCGCACCCTCCACATGCTCGAGGCACTCTCCATTCCGGTCGAGTACTCGTTCCACGAGGATGCTCCCAGCCAACACGAGATCGACCTGCAGTACACCGACGCTCTGACAATGGCTGATTCCGTCATGACGCTCCGCCTGGCTGTAAAGAAGATCGCAATGGAGGGTGGCGTCTACGCCACGTTCATGCCAAAGCCCCTGAACGGGATCCAGGGATCTGGGATGCACACCCACCTGTCCCTTTTCCGCGATGGCGCCAACGCCTTCTTCGACGGAGACGACGAGCACGGCCTGTCAACGATCGCCCGGTCGTTCATAGCGGGCCTGCTCCACCACTCCCGGGAGATCACGGCGGTAACCAACCAGTTGGTCAACTCCTACAAGCGGATCAACGAGGGCTACGAGGCCCCCCGCTACGTGTCCTGGGCGCACAACAACCGTTCGGCACTGGTCCGGGTACCGGTGACCAGGGCCGGCAGGCCCGACTCGACGCGGGTCGAGTACCGGGCACTCGACCCGGCGTGCAATCCGTACCTGGCGTTCTCGCTGCTGCTTGCGGCTGGGCTGCGCGGTGTCGAGGAGGGGTATGATCTTCCCCGGGAGGCTGCGGCAAGCCTCGATGAGTTGAGCCGTACCGAACAACAGAACCTCGGGGTGGCGAGCCTCCCAACCAACCTTTCCGAGGCCCTTGATGAGATGGAGGAGTCCGAATTGGTGCGAGATGCCCTCGGCGACCACATCTTCGAGTGGTTCCTTCGCAACAAGCGCGCCGAGTGGTCCGACTACCAGCGCCAGGTGACTCCCTTCGAGCTGGAGCAGTACCTGCCCAACTGGTGAGGGTTGGACTGACATCTCCATGAACCCCCTTCTCGTTTTCCCCGAACCTCCGCCCCCCGAGTTGGCCCAGTGCCTCGACCTCGGCGGCTGGACCTGGAAGGCCGTCGGCGACCCTGACCGCGTCGTCGCTGACGAGCCCGACGAGGGTTGGGCCGGAGCGGTCGTGTCTGCCGACTCCGACCCTGACGAAGCTATTCGAATGTGCCGGCACCTGCGACAGGGCGAAATGCCCCTCGAGCCGCTGTTGCTGCTGATTGGTGACACCCAACTCGCCAACCTGGAGTCGCGCTACGACCTGTTCGACGACTTCTGCCTGATGCCCATGAGGCCCGCCGAACTCCAGGCCCGCCTGCAGCACCTCTTCTGGAGTTCAGGTCGTGGTACCCGACCCGAACTGGTGGAGTACGGGCCGCTGGCGTTAAACATCGAGACCTATCAGGCTGCCGTAGACGGTGAACCGGTGGACCTCACCTACATGGAGTACGAGCTGCTCAAGTTCCTGGCATCAAGCCCCGGAAAGGTGTTCACACGCGAGACCCTGCTGAGCAGGGTCTGGGGGTACGACTACTATGGCGGGGCACGCACGGTCGACGTCCACATTCGTCGGCTTCGGGCGAAACTGGGTGAGGAACATGCCGGCCTGATCCACACGGTCAGGTCGGTCGGCTACCGGTTCGGTCAGTCCCGGTGGGGAATCTGAGCCTGCCTTCAGTCAGCCAGCGGCTCGGGGAGCGGGCCTGCCCATGGGTTTGCGTCGCTCACCTCGAGCAACTCTAAACCCTCGTATGCAGTGTCGACGCCGCGCTTCAGCAACCTTCCCAGAACGGCCGCTCCAGCTGCACCGCCCACGAGCACCCCTACCGGGATAACGATGACCAGCACGATGATCATTACCACTGCTCCTGTCATGGAACCAGTCTGCCACCTCGGCAGCGAGTGGGCTCACACGGCCCCGACCAGATCCGCCGACTGTCAACCCACGTGCGCCCAGGCTTCGACCTCGACCCTCGCTCCCAGGGGCAGGGCGGCCACCCCGAATGCCGAACGGGCGGGCCGGTGGTCACCGAAGGCCTCGCAGTAGATCTCGTTCATCCGGGCATAGTCGTCAAGGTCGGCGAGGAAGACCATCGTCTTGACGACGTTGCCGAGCGATGCCCCTTCGGCCTCAAGGAGGGCACGCATATTGGCCATTGCCTGCCGCAACTCCGTCTCGAGGCCTCCCTCCACGAGGTTGCCGTCGCGGATTCCGATCTGGCCGGAGAGGACGAGAAAGTCGCCGGCTCGGACGATTGGCGTGTAGGGGGCAGCGGGCCTGGACATGTGAGTTCCTCCGGTTTCGATGATCAACGGGCTACATGATGATCGCGCAACGACAGCGCTGCTGCGTGCCTCGGCGGCAGTCGGTCAGGGGCCGGTCGGCCAGTCGGTGGGAGTTCCCCGGTGGATCCAGGTAGCGGCGGCGGCTGCCGCGAAGACGGCGTCGGAGCCGTTGCGGGGCCACTCGTCGTCGTCCTGTTCGATCGTGACGTCGATCTGGGGTGTATCGCCCGCCCTCACGATCCCAAAGGACCCCACGGTGAGGTCAGACACGAGACCGGAGTCATCCACCGACAATGACTCAGAGGTGACCCAACTCCATGCCATGTGGGCTGCACCTATGCAGTAGGAGCGCAACACGGTGGCATCCAACGGGTCCCCGCATCGGACCGTGACGTTGATCCGGCCGTTGGCGACCTCAGCCTCGGCAACCGAACCGTCTGGCGAGACGACCGACCCCACGGACCCGCGCGCTCCAGCCAGCAGCACGACGGCCTCGGCCCACCCGGCAGCACGAATCGCTGCAGAGGTGGGTGGCCCGGCCACGTCGACCTCCTCGACTGTGAGATCCGGCGCCACGGCTCTGATCGCCTCGACGATCCCGGGGGTCCTCACGACCCTCATGACCCCCGTGCCGTCAGCCATGGCACCGCCGGCCACGGGTGGCCTCTTTGGTCCCAGATGGACGGTGTCTTCACGTGACATCAGGGCCAGGACCGTTCGGCCGTGCTCATCAGCCAACTCCCTCGCCACCTTCGCAACCGGTGAGGCTGTCTTGCCCCCAAAGGCGCCTCCGTTGGCAAGCGGACTGGACGGTTCACCACCGGGTTCACACCATGCAGAATCGGTCTCGAGGTAGGCCGGTTCAACCCACGTCGTGCGGAGCACCGCGTCCCACGGGCCCGGGGGTGCGCCAACTGGCGGTGCCGAATCCACCGTGGTTCTCCGCCCCTGGACCTTCCCGACCGCCCGTCTCGCCTCGTACAACGTCTCGGCTACCACCCATCGTCCTGATCTGTCCCGCACCGCCACCAGGGCACCGTCGGGTGCCATGTCAGCGGCGAATCCTCCCTGTCCAAGTGCAATCTCGCTGCCGACAGCCTGAACGGACCGACCCTCGATGGTCGCCCGTTCGGCAGCCCGATCCGTGAGGCACGGTGTGTCGCCATCATCGAAAGCACCCCATGCCTCGATCACGGTCTGCCATCCGGTACATCGGCAGAGGTGTGCGGAAAGTGACCTGCTGACCCTGTCTGTGTCGGTGGTCCCAGCTGAGCGGAGTCCGGAGAACCTCATG
>Ga0066850_10001797_pt1 | contig 11069 bp, 9 predicted proteins | sample ETNtaG_4_FD_67282 | JGI IMG/M metagenome (GOLD analysis project Ga0066850, IMG submission 67282) | Marine microbial and viral communities from oxygen minimum zone, Eastern Pacific Ocean - ETNP201406SV67 | ecosystem: Environmental > Aquatic > Marine > Oceanic | place: Pacific Ocean: Eastern... | reverse complement strand
AATGGCCCTGATGTGGATTTAGATGTCTATGAATTAAATTATCCATATGTGAACAATGGAGATTCATATACACTAAGTGTTGAAGTGACAAACAATGGAAATGATGTTTTGAATATTATAGATGCTTATACAACTAATAATGAATTTACTTATAATGAATTAAATAATTTAAATCCAGGGGAAAGCCAAATTGTTGATATAGTGTACACAGCAAACTCAATGAATGCATCAGGAAGTTATCGAATTTTTAGTGATGATTCAGATGAAAATGAGATTTTATGTGAGACAAATGGTAATATAAATGGAGCTAATATTGGAGATCAAGCTCCTGATTTTAATTTGCCTATTATTGCTAATGGTAATGGGTCATTTCAATTATCTGATTATGTAGGTAAAGTTGTTATTTTAGCATTTTTTGCACCGAATTGACCTGTGTGTAGTCCGGAGTTGTCGGATATGGAAACTGCTCTATGGCTTAATTTTGACCAAGAACAAGTGCAAATGGTTGGTATATCAAATACTAATAGTCAAAATGTTATTTCTAATTTTATAGAAGAAAATAGTTTAACATTTCCAATACTGTATGATTCAGGTAGCTCTGGTGGAGTTCAAGGAGGTGATACATATGACCTTTATTATATGCCAAATGATGGCTCACCATATCCTAGAGATTTTATTATAAGTCAAGAAGGTGTTATCGCATATGCTAACAATGAAATAGATACTGAATGGATGCTTTCAGTTATTTATAATCTTTTAGATAATACAAACGGAGTAATAGGGGATATAAATCAAGATGATGCAATTAATGTACTTGATATTATTAATTTAATTAATTTTATCTTAGGTGTAGAAATTCCTGATGACAATCAAATTACCTTGTCAGATCTTAATGATGACCAAATTATCAATATTCTTGATGTTGTTATGCTAGTAAATCTTATATTAAATTAACTTAATACACTTTTTTATTTTATTAATTAAAGGGTTTGCTTATGTTCAAAATACTATTTTTAATTTTTTTAATTACAGGAGGCTGTTCATTGAATAATTCTAATAATACACAAAACAATTTACCTGATATTCCACTTGAAAACTTTTTCAAAAACCCTGAAATGTCTTCATTTCAATTATCCCCAGATGGAAAACATATTTCATATATGAAACCATGGAAAGATGGAAATCGTATGATGAATGTGTATGTAAAATCTATTGACAAAAATAACGAAATTCGTATTACTAAAGCTTCCAAAAGGAGCCTGTATGGTTATTTTTGGCTAAATGATAGTAGAATAGCTTATATCCAAGATAAAGGGGGAGATGAAAATATTCATATATATGCTGTTGATATAGATGGGGAAAATGATATTGATTTAACTCCATTTGATAATATACAGGCGCGTATTACAGATGATTTAGAAGATGATAATAATTTTATGTTAATCGAATTAAATAAAAGGAATCCTCAAATTCATGATGTTTATAGATTGAATGTTAATAATGGTAATTTAGATCTTGTTGCTGAAAATCCAGGTAATATATCAGGGTGGATGACAGACAATGATGGTAAATTAAGGGTAGCAATGACTTCTGATGGAGTTAATACAAGCTTATTATATAGAGAATTTGAGAAAGATGATTTTAAAGTAATCTTAACTACAAATTTCAAAGAATCTGTTTCACCATTATTTTTTACATTTGATAATAAAGAATTATATGTGTCTTCAAATAGACATCGAGATAAAAGTTCAATATATAAGTTCGATTTAGATAAGGGCATAGAAACAGACCTTTTCTTCGAACATCCAGATGTAGATGTGTATAGTTTAATGAGATCAAAAAAGAGAAAAATTATCACAGGTGTAAGTTTTTATACTAATAAACAAAATTATAAATTCTATGATTCCTGGAGAAGAGATTTGCAATATTCTTTAGAGGAGAAACTGCCTGGATTAGAAGTCAGATTATCTCAATTAAGCAAAGATGAACATAAAGCTATAGTTGTAACATACAGTGATAGGTCAAGAGGCACTTATTATTATTATGATATACAAAAGGATGAATTAATAAAATTGGCAGATTTAAGTCCTTGGTTGAATCCCGATGATATGGCAGGAATGAAACCAATAAAATATGAAACAAGAGATGGTTTAATTGTCCATGGATATTTAACTCTTCCCATTAATTATAAAATAGGTGATAAAATTCCTATTGTGGTACATCCTCATGGTGGGCCATGGGTTAGAGATTACTGGGGTTTCAGTTCTCAAATTCAGTATTTAGCTAATAAAGGTTATGCTGTTTTTCAAATGAATTATAGAGGCAGTACAGGATATGGAAGAGAATTCTGGGAAAAAAGTTTTAAACAATGGGGCAAAACTATGCAAGATGATATAACAGACGGTGTTAATTGGTTGATTGATGAAGGTATAGCAAACCCAAAAAAAATAGCAATTTATGGAGCCTCTTATGGTGGATATGCAACTTTAGCTGGCTTAACGTTTACTCCAGATTTATATACATGTGGTGTTGATTATGTAGGAGTTTCAAGCTTGTTTACATTTATGGAAAGTATGCCTCCTTATTGGGAATTATATAGAAGCATGATGTATGAAATGGTAGGTCATCCCGAAAAGGATAAAGAACTATTGGCATCTGCATCACCTTTGCTTCATGTAGATAAAATAAAGGTTCCTTTATTTATAGCACAAGGTGCTAATGATCCTAGAGTTAAAAAAAGTGAGTCTGATCAAATTGTTGAAGCGCTTAAAGCTAAGAAAATTGATGTCCCCTATATGGTTAAAGATGATGAAGGTCATGGTTTCTACAATGAAGAAAATCAATTTGATTTCTATAGAGCCATGGGTGAATTCTTAGAGAAATATTTACAATAATATTATCCTTATGCTTATATACAGTATAGCCTTTTTACTTTTTTTTAGTTGTTTTAATTCAAATAAGATTGATAAAAAATCTAGTAGTGACTTTTTAGCTTATTATAACACTTTTTATATGGCTGAAAAATATTATAATGATGCACTAGAAATAATTCAATTAAATGAATCTGAAGCTGAAAAAATCCCTACTCAAGCGTTATCATTGCTAGATGATGCAATTGAAAATGCTCTAGTTATTGAAGAGAAATTTTATGATACAAAATATTTGGATGATGCATATTACATTCTTGGAATGTCAAGCTATTATAAAAATAATATAACATCCTCTGAATATTATTTTAATAGAATAGTTAATGAATATAAAAACGATGAATATTACAATAAATCTTTAATTATGTTGGGCTATTTAAATCTTAAAATGAATAAAATTAACGAACTTGATAAAAATTTAAATCAAATAGAAAATAATCTAAGTGTATCATATGAGTTATATCTTTATTATTTACTGTTAGCTGAATATTCAATTTTCAATGAAGATATCGAAAGTGAGAAAAAGTATTATCTTCTAGCATTAGATAATCTTAAATCATCGAATGATAAAATATCAATATATTATAAACTCATAAGATTAGCAGAAGTACAAGAAGATTATGCAACTGCTATACTGTATATTGATAGTATCGAAATATTATTAGATGAAATTAATATTAGTGATGAATTAATGGATAAATGGATTGATTATAATCGGGCAATTAATGATTTTGATGTAGTCCTTATTAGATTATCTGAATTGCTTAACCAAGAGCAATCACCCAATAAAATAATTTATTATAATTTAGAAATTTCAAAAACTTATATTGATATGTATGAATATAGAAAAGCTGAAGATGTATTATTATTAATAATAGATGATTATATTGACAACATATCAATGAAAACTCAATTATCTGAAGTTTATTATTTGCTTGGAAATATATATTTAAGTTTTTATCTAAATTTTGAAAAATCACAAGAGTATTACCAGTATTCAATTGATATATCTAAAACAAGTAAATATGGGAAAGAATCTCAAAAAAATATCACATCAATAGCTAATTATAATAGTTTGATTGATGAAATTAAATATATCAAATCAGATTTAGTAGAAAATCAAATTGAAGAAATAGATTCTTTATCACAAAATATGTCTTTTGATATGCCAGTAATAAAAAACAATAGTGATTATAAAGGTATTGATTCGTTATTATTTAACGCTGGACAAATACTTTATTTTGATTTAGGAATAAGAGATTCAGCTTTATATAAATTTGAAGATATTATTTATAATTATCCGAAATCTAATTTTAGATATAAATCATTGTTAATATCAGATATAGAATATCCAAATTCTAATTGGAAGAACATTCTTGATGATGAATATTTGAGTTCAAACAATATATATACTGAATCGAATTTAATAGATTCATTGATAGATGTTACATGGGATTATATGTTGATTTCTAAAGAAAAAGCAATAGATGACTTTGTTGAAATCCATGCTAAATATAATGATGAAAAGTCCCTTTACGTATTAGGCTATATATTTGATGACTATTTTAAAGATATTGATAATGCTATGTTTTATTATGATATGTATTTAGAAAAATTTCAAAATGGTCAATATTTTACAATAATTAATAACAGGAAAAGTGAGTTAGAAGGGATGTTTGAATATAATGTTAAATTTATTGAACAAAAATTAAACTGTAGAATAGCCCTTGATTTTTTTGAAAATAATTTTAGAATTGATTCTTCCTTATTTTATATGAATTTGGGTGCTTCTGGTGTTGATAGGGATTTGAAAAGTTACTGTAATAATATTGCAGAATCAATTAAATTATATATTAAAAATGATAGTCTATATAAAATGAATTATTTAAATCTTGATTCAGTGAAAGTTAATTTGGCTAATATTCTATATAAAGATTTATCCTTTGATTCTCTTGCTGTCCCATATTATAAAGATATTATTTCTAATAGTAAAATAACAAAAAATATCAATGAATCTTTAGCTGCTTTATCTGTTATATATGGAAATGGTAAATGGGATTCTTTATTATATGCAAGCGTTCAAGATAGTAATTCATTTACTTTGTTATTAAATAATTCATATAGAAAACATGAGTTTGATTTTAAGGTTGCAATTGAACAGGACAAAGAAGATTTGAATTGGTTTCAAAATAAATATAAACAATATTTTTATTTAGAAAAAGATGATGAAAGATAGCTGTTAAATGATTTATAATGAAATAGCAACTGTAATTAGCAATAAACAAATTGCTCATAATATATATGAAGCTGTTTTATTTTCACCAAGAATATCGAAAGAATCAAAACCTGGACAATTTATTAATATTTTGCCTTCAAGAAGTTGGAATAAAGTTATGAGAAGGCCAATGAGTATTGCATCACAACAAGATAATAAAATAAGTATTATATATAAAGTTTTTGGTGAAGGTACAGAGATTATAAGTAAGTGGTCTGAAAATTTAGAAGTAGATATTATAGGCCCACTAGGGAATTATTGGGGAAATTTTTCTAATAAGTTACCTGTGTTAATTGGAGGTGGCGTAGGCATTGCTCCTATTATTAATTTACATAAAATGCTTGATGATTTAAATATGAAACATATTTTAATTATGGGAGCTAAAAAGAAAGAGGAACACTTTATGGAACATGATCCAGCTAATCATATTCTATTATGTACTGATAAAGGTAAAATAGGAATCAAAGGAAACGTTATTAGTCCTCTATATGAAATAATAAAAGAAAATAAAAATGATAGTTTGAAAATATTTACTTGTGGCCCAGCACCAATGATAAAAGCTGTAGCAAAATTTTCATTAGATAATAATATTGATTGTGAATTAGCACTTGAGACTATTATGGCATGTGGTTTTGGTATATGCCAAGGTTGTACTATAATTAGAAAATCAAGCGATAGTGTTAATTCTTATAGAGAAAAATATGCCTTGGCTTGTGTTGATGGTCCAGTATTTAATTTAAAAGATTTGAATTATGCTTACATCTAATATTAAAGAATATATATTTGACAATCCAATTTTAGTAGCTAGTGGTACATTCGGTTATGGACATGAAGTATCAGATATGGTTAATATTGATTCTTTTGGTGGAATTATAACTAAGTCAGTTACATTGAAACCAAGGGAAGGCAATGATCCTCCCAGAATTTTTGAAACATCATCCGGGATGGTTAATTCCATTGGTTTGGCAAACTTAGGTGTAGATAAATTTTGTTCTGATAAAATCCCATATTTAAATAAATTGAGAACTAAAGTAATTATAAATATAGCAGGCTCAAGTATTAAAGAGTATATTGAAACATTAGAGTTTTTAGAATCTTCTAATGGAAATCACATTGGTTATGAAATTAATATTTCATGCCCAAATGTTAAGAAAGGTGGAATGGAATTTAGTGTTGATTCTAGGACAACTGAGTTTTTAACTTCTGAGTTACGTTCAAGAACTGATAAATTACTTATAATGAAATTGAGCCCTAATGTTACAAAGATTTCAGACATTGCATTATCCTGTGAAGCGGGTGGTGCTGATGCAGTTAGTGCAATAAATACTGTAGTGGGAATGGGTATAGATATTTTAACAAAAAAACCAAAAGTATCTACAGTCTTTGGTGGTTTGTCAGGACCAGCAATTAAACCTATTGCTATTGCTAATGTCCATAAAATTTATAAAGCTGTAAAAATTCCAATCATAGGCATAGGTGGAATAAGCTGCTTTGAAGATGTCTTAGAATTTATTTTAGCCGGTGCATCGTTAGTTGAAATAGGTACATTGAATTATTCAGATCCTAATAAAGGTATAAAAATTATTAAAAATCTTCAAAACTATTGTATAGATAATAAAATTAATCGTTTACTAGATTTAAAAGGACAAATTAGTTACTGTGAGTAATAAAATATTATTTATTTTTATATTATTTATTTTATCCTTTTCATGTACAGTGTCTCCTAGATATAATGCTTCTAACCATTCTATTGATTCTAAAATAAGTAAGAGTGATAAAAATTATTCAAATAAATCAGTATACAGAGGTGTTTCATCTTGGTATGGACCAAATTTTCATGGAAAATTAACGGCTAATGGTGAAATATTTGATATGTATGGTACAACAGCAGCACATAAAACTTTACCTTTAAATTCTATAGTAAGAGTTACTAATTTAGAGAATAATAAATCAATAATTTTAAAAATTAATGATAGAGGCCCTTACGTAGGTGATAGAATTTTAGATTGTTCCTATGGAGCAGCTAAAAAACTTGGATTTGATAAAGCGGGAACAACTTCAGTAGAAATTAGAATTATTGAAACTGGTGATGGTGAGTATATGCACCATTAATTATACGATATGGAATTAAATAAAAATAAACCTAGAGCTTTAATTAATTTAATAGGGGTGCCATCTCTGTTAGCTATTATATATTATGGAGAATTATTATTTACTTCATTTATTTATATTGTTATTTTCTTATGTACAAAAGAGTTGTATGATATTTGCAAACAAAAAGAATACTCAATAAATATTATATGGCTTTGTTCGATATATATACTTATGTACGTATCACATTGCATTGATTTTTCATTGATTAATGCAAAAGAAGTCATCATATTTTTACTCTTTTTATTATTTATATCTCAAATTATAAAAAGTGATAAAAAACCACTTGCAAGTTTATCTGTTACATTATTTATTTTTATTTGGATTGCCCTCTTTTTGGATTGTGCTATTTATTTACGGAATATACAATATGGAAGAAATTTTATGTACTGTATTTTTTTATCTGTGTGGATGTGTGATTCTGCAGCCTATATATTTGGAAGCAAGTTTGGTAAAGCTAAGATTTTACCAGATGTAAGTCCAAATAAAACTTGGTTAGGAACCTTTTCAGGATATTTATTTAGTAGTATCTTAATTTACTTATTTGTTTATTTCGATTTTTTAAAATTGGGAACATATTTGTTTACTGCTAAAGATATTATAATAATTGGAATAATTGTAGGAGTTATTGGCCAAACAGGAGATTTCTTTGAATCTATGATAAAAAGAGAATTTGAAATAAAAGATTCTGGAACATTGTTACAAGGTCATGGAGGTGTCCTTGATAGATTTGATTCACTATTATTTGTATTCCCAGCATTTTATTTATATATAGAATATATATTATGAAAAATGATATAAATGTTATATTAGCAACAGATTGTGGGTCAACTACAACAAAAGCTATTTTGATCGAATTTTTAGATGGTGAATATAGACTCACTAATCGAGGGGAAGCACCTACAACTGTTGAAGCTCCATTTGAAGATGTGACTTGCGGTGTAATTAATTCAATATTAGAATTAGAAGAATTATCAGGAAGAAAAATTTTAAATAATGATAAGATAATAACTCCTCGAAATAATAAATTATATGAAGGAGTTGATATTTACATATCCACAAGTTCTGCTGGAGGTGGTTTGCAAATGATGGTTGCAGGTGTGGTAAAGAGTATGACAGGAGAAAGTGCTCAAAGAGCAGCTCTTGGTGCTGGATCAATTGTAATGGATATTATTGCATCAAATGATAAAAGAAAATATCATGAAAAAGTTCAAAGAATACGAGAGTTACGTCCTGATATGGTATTACTATCAGGAGGTATTGATGGTGGAACAGTTTCACATGTAGTCGAATTATCTGAGATTATTAAAACTGCTAATCCTAAACCAAGACTAGGAAATAATTATAATCTTCCAATTATCTATGCAGGTAATAATAAAGCTGTTAATGAAATTAAAGAAAGATTGTCTGATTGTACTGATCTTAAAATAGTTGATAATATTCGTCCAACTTTAGAAAATGAAAATTTAAAACCCAGTAGAGATAAAATTCATGATCTCTTTATGGAACACGTTATGGCGCAAGCTCCAGGTTATGATAAACTGTCTAAATGGACTAATTGTCCTATTATGCCAACTCCAGGAGCTGTTGGTGAAATAATTAAGACAATAGCAAAAAAAGAAAATTTATCTGTTGTTGGTGTAGATATTGGAGGAGCAACAACAGATGTTTTTTCTGTTTTTAATGATCAGTTTAACCGGACAGTTAGCGCTAATTATGGAATGAGTTATTCAATATGTAATGTTTTAGCTGATGCTGGAATTGAAAATATCTCTCGATGGATTAAAAATAATGTAGATAATCAGAGTCTTACAAATAGAATTGCAAATAAAATGATAAGACCCACAACTATTCCCCAAACTTTAGATGAATTGAAAATAGAACAGTCGATTGCAAGAGAAGCTTTAAGACTTTCTTTTGATCAACATAAAAAATTTGCTGTCTCTTTGAAAGGTGTTCAGCAAGAACGAACAATTTCAGATACTTTTGAGCAAAAAATGTCTGGAAGAACTTTAATTGATATGGATAAGCTTGATATGATTGTTGGTTCAGGTGGAGTTTTATCTCATGCACCAAGAAGAGAGCAATCTTTTAGAATGTTGATTGATTCATTTCTTCCAACAGGTATAACTCAAATCTCTGTTGATTCTATTTTTATGATGCCTCAGTTAGGTGTGCTATCTGCAGTTCATGAAAAAGCAGCCATTGAAGTATTTAATAAGGATTGTTTAGTTAGGTTGGGAACATGCATTGCTCCTGTAGGAAAATTAAAAAACAATAGTATTTTAGAATATAAATTATATTTATCTGATAGGATTGCTGAAGGTGATTTAAAATATGGAGAATTGATTTTAATAAAAGCTCCATATAAAAAATTTAAAATAAATATTAAAACAAAAAATAGTTATACAATAAATGGTAAATCAGAATTTGAAGGGTACGTATATGGTGGAGAAGTAGGAATATTATTAGATGGTAGAGGTAGACCCTTTGAATTAGAAATGAATACAAATAATAGAATTAAATTGATTAGCAAGTGGTCAAAAACAATAAATGAATATCCAGAGTAATTTATGTCAAAATCATATACCCCAGGATTAAAAGTATTAGAAAAAACCGTAGTATCTAAAGATAGAATATTGCCTCTTCGCGGAAAAGTTCATGTTGGCATGGAAGATATTGTAGATTCAGATAAGGTTGTTGCTTCTACAGAAATTCCTGGTAATGTACAAATGATAAATATTGCAAATCAATTAAACGTTGATGCAGATCAAGTAACTTCTCTTATGTTGTTTGATGTTGGTTGTGATGTAAAAAAAGGAGATGTGATCGCTAGAAGCAAAGGTTTGTTTGGGATGTTTAAATCTGAAGTTAAATCCCCATTAGATGGAATTATTGGAAATATATCTAACGTAACTGGTCAAGTGATTATTTCAGAACCACCTTATCCAATTCAAATTGATGCATATATACCTGGAAAAATTGATAAAATAATTGAAAATGAAGGAGTTGTAATAAATGGAACGGGGTCATTTATACAAGGGATAATAGGTATAGGTGGTGAGAAAAAAGGATTGATAAAATTAATAGATAAAAATATAATTGATTTGAATGATATAAAAGATGATTGTCAAAATTGTATAATCATAATAAAAACATATTTAACCTTAGAATTGTATAAAAAAATAAACGAAGTTGGTGCAATAGGTATAGTGTGTGGAGGAGTAGATTATTTAACTTTATCTAAAATACTAGGTAAACCATTGGGGGTTGCAATTACAGGTATGGAAGATGTTACTACTGTTGTTGTGACAGAGGGATTTGGAAATATATCGATGGCTAAAAGAACATTTGAACTTTTTATTAAAAATAATAATAAATTTTGTTCGATAAATGGAGCTACTCAAATAAGAGCAGGTGTGTTAAGACCAGAAATATTTATTGGTTTAGATAAAGACATTGAATATTTAGATAATTTTAATTATAATGAACTTGTTATTTCATTAGAATCTCAAGTAAGAATAATTAGAGAACCACATTTTGGAAAAATTGGAAAGGTCGTTGAACTGCCTTCAAAACTTCGTAAAATTGATACTGAAACAATATCAAGAGTAGCTATTATTGAATTTGATGATGGAGTTCAAGAAATAATACCTAGAGCTAATTTAGAAGTAATTTTATCAGATTAATTGTATTAATTTATTGATATGAATGAT
>Ga0066850_10001789_pt1 | contig 11090 bp, 10 predicted proteins | sample ETNtaG_4_FD_67282 | JGI IMG/M metagenome (GOLD analysis project Ga0066850, IMG submission 67282) | Marine microbial and viral communities from oxygen minimum zone, Eastern Pacific Ocean - ETNP201406SV67 | ecosystem: Environmental > Aquatic > Marine > Oceanic | place: Pacific Ocean: Eastern... | reverse complement strand
GTACATATATTAGAAGTTGCACTTTCCCTTCTAATATGCTGTTCTCTAGTTTGAAGAGTAAGAGCATATGAAACTTTGTTGTTTTTGTCTACTGTTTGCCCAATTATTCTTCCTGGGAGTTGTCTTATATATTCTTTTTTACACGTTAGTATCCCAATAAAAGGGCCGCCGAAAGAAACAGGGACACCCAAAGGCTGCCCCTCAGCAGTAGATATATCAACATTAAGTTGCCCAGGAGGTTTTAGCAGTCCTAAAGAAACTGGATAAGTGTGTTGTACAATCAATCCGTTTTTATTATGAATTTCATTTGATAATTTCTCAACATCTTCAATTTCACCGAATTGATTAGGAGATTGAACTAAAATACATCCATACTCTGAGCTATCCTTTTGGTTAATATCTTTATAATTTATTAATTTTATATTTTGCCATTTAGAATAAGACCTAATTACCTCTAAAGACTTTTCTGAAACGCTATGGTGTACAACTATAGAATTATTTCGTTTTATTCTACAAGCCATTAGCGCTGCTTCAGCTAATGCCGTGGGCCCATCATACATACCAGCATTACATACTTCCATGTCAAAAAGTTGAGCAATCATTGATTGGAATTCAAATCCTACTTGTAATGTTCCTTGGGATGCTTCGGGCTGGTATGGAGTATAGGAAGTAAGAAACTCACCTCTTTGAATCATTGATTTTACAGTGGATGGAATGTAATGATTGTAAGCACCTCCACCCATGAAACTAGAAAATAACTTTGATGATAAATTATTATTGGCTAAAAGCTCAAAAAATTCTACTAATTCTTGCTCTGATAAAGCTTCTTTTAGATTTAGAGATGGAAAAAGATTGTTTTCAGGGACATCATTTAGCAATTCTTTAAAAGAGTTTGCTCCTATTATGCTAAGCATTTCCTTTTTATCTGTATCTGTGCTGGGTATATATGGTGAATTTGTCATTAAATTATTTTTTTATATTCTTCAGGATCTAACAATTGATCTAGATCGCTTTTATTGGTTATTTCTAGCTTAATTATCCAGCCTTTTTCATAACAATCTTCATTCACAAACTCAGGATTGTTTAATAGGGCCTCATTAATATCAATAACTTTACCGGATAAAGGAACATATAAATCAGAAACTGCTTTAACGGACTCAATTTCTCCGAACTTATCAAATTGCTTTAATTCTTTGTCCTTGGAATTAACATCGACATAGACTATATCTCCTAATGATTCAGCTGCGTGCAAAGTTATTCCGACAGTTGCAATGTTGTCATTTATTTGAACCCATTCATGATCTTTTGAGTATTTTAGGTTGTTAGGCACATCACTCATTTTTTTCTCCTATAAAATGGAAGCTTTACTATTTTAGCTTCTAGAAATTTTTCTCTTACTTTTATTTTAACCGTATTTTCAATATTATTGAAATTCTTATCAATTTTTCCTATAGCTATAGCACTTTTAATTCTAGGTGAATGTGTTCCTGATGTGATTTTTCCAATAATTTTGTCATCTATATATATATCATTTCCTTCTCTAGCAATTCCCCTATCATTAATTATCAATCCTACTAATGATTGTGACCCAGATTTTATATCATAGCTTGTTATGTATTCATGATTTATATAAGATGTGCTTTTTGATTCTAGTACTCTTCCTAGCCCAATATCTATAGGATTTGAGTTTTTGTTTATTTCATGTCCGTATAAATGAAGGCCTGCTTCTATTCTTAGTAAATCCCTTGAACCTAAGCCACAGGGTTCTATGTTTTTTTCAGAAAGCAGATCCCAAATTTTTTCAGCATGATTATTGTCAAAAATTATTTCAACCCCATCTTCGCCAGTGTATCCTGTTCTCGCAACAAAGATAGGTATTTCGTTTATTTCAATATCTTTATACTTATATCTTCCTAAATCATTTATGGCATTATTCGAAAGTAAATTTATTTTATTTATTGCTTCTGGGCCTTGAATAGCAAGCATTCCTGTGTTGTCGGTAATGTTTAATATTTCGACTTCTTTATTGTTTTTGGTGATCCATTTTAAATCTTCACTTGTGTTAGAAGCATTGATCACAAGTAAATATTGTTCTTCTGAGATTTTATAAACAATTAAATCATCTAATATTTCTTTTTTTTCATTTATAAGCAATGTGTATTTCGCAGCAGAGGTTTTAATTTTATTTACATCAATAGGTAAGATTTTTTCTATAAATTTTGTAGCATATTTCCCTTTGATTTCTACTCTCCCCATATGAGAAACATCAAACATTCCACAAGAATTTCTAACAAAACCGGACTCTTTAATTATTCCTGCAGGATAATTGATGGGCATTTCCCAGCCTGCAAAATCGACAAGCTTTGCTTGAAGATTTTTATGTTTGTTATAAAAAATTGTTTTTTTCATTTATTTAATTCCCTACCTACTATCATATTTTGTTTATAAACCCCAGGCAATTCAAATCTTTGTGGAAATGGTTCTAAAATAGGGAACATTTTTAAATGATCTTTATTAATTTCTATTTCATCAAAAGAAATTGAGTTAGGAAAGTTAGAGTCTAATCGGACAAAATAATTTCCCATGCCATTTGGTTTTATTAGTTGATTTATTGCATATCTGTTTTTGGTCATTTCTTCTAAATTAAGATTTAAATTTGACAAATAAATCAAGCTTTCCCCTAAGCCTAATTGATACAAAAATTGTCTTTGGCTTGATATGAATTTGTTGCTAAAATCCATCTTATTAAAATCTTCATTTAAGTCTTCCATATCTACTTGAAAAGTAATATCAGATAATCCGGGTTTGAAAAAATAATTATTATAAAAGTTGTGACCATTTATAACGCTCATAAATGATTTTTTTTTTCCGTTATAAAACAAATCTTTTTCTCTCATTCCATAGTCAATGGTTAAAATATAACCTTTTTCAATAAGGGATTTAAATTTATTAGTTATTTTGTATTCTTTGCATAAAATTTCACCATCGGTATTAGTCAAATTTGTTGAAATTTTTTCAAGTCTATTTTTTATGCATGAATCAGAAGGAGCATCAAAGCTTTCAATAAATTTTTCATTTTTTATTTCAACATATTTTTCAAAAATTTCCCCATTTTGTACTGAGAATAAATGATGAGGAATAGCATCAAATAATTCATTTGAAATAATAATACCTTCTGACTTGGGATAATTATCAACTTCTTTTATGACGGGGAATATAGATTTTGATTCAGCCCGATCTATTGCTATGTATTTATAATTTCTTTGACCGATGGCCTTTAATCCGTTTGTTATATCATATGCCAGTGTTCCATTTCCTGCACCAAATTCGAAAATTTTAACTTTATTTTTTGTATTAAGTGATTGTATTAATTTGTCTAAAAATATTGAAATCAAGTATCCAAATAACGGATGGGTTAAAGGAGATGTAGCGTAGTCTTTAAAATATGCATTTTTTTCATTTCTTGTATGTGTATAATAACCATTCTTCCCATATAAACAAATTTCTATGAAGTCTTTGCAAGAAATTTTTCCTTGTTGGGATATTAAAGTTCTAAGGTAATCTTCAGAATTAATTGACGCTAGTCCCTTTTGCTTATCGGTATGTATTCTTTTGATCTTTCACCTGTATATTGCAACAAAGGGCGAATTAATATATTGTGTCTCATTTGTTCAAGAATTTGAATGGTCCATCCAGGAATTCTTCCAACTGCAAAGATTGGAACAAAAAGATCTTGAGGTATTCCTAAAAGATAATAAACAGCACCAGCAAAAAAATCTACATTTGCATGAATTCCTCTTCTTGCATAAGGAGTCATTGCTTCTTGCACAGCTAATAAAATTTCATACCAATCAGTTTCACCTTTTTCTTCACTTAATCTTTTTACACCTTCTTTTAGATGTTTTGCTCTAGGGTCTGGTGCCTTATAAACTCTATGTCCGAAACCCATTACTCTTTCTCTATTTGCTAAAAGATTTTTTACATGAGTAGCAGCATTTTCTGGAGTTCCGACATCTTTAGCAAGTTCCATTACACCTTCTGCAGCTCCTCCATGGGAAGGACCAGATAAGGCTGCTATTCCAGCTGTTATTGATCCATAAAAGTCAGCATTTGTTCCTGTAACCACTCTTGTAGTAAAAGCAGAGGCGTTGCAACCGTGATCTGCATGAACGACAAAATCAGTATCCATTAGCTTAGCTGTATCTTCACTTGGCTCTTCACCTTCAAGCATATATAGAAAATTCGCCGCATGAGGAAGTGTTTTTGATGACTCTATAGGGTCTAATCCCTTCCGCATTCTGTTATGGGCCATAACAATAATTGGAACCTGAGAAGTTAATCTAACTCCTTTCCTAATAATTGCGTCTTCTGAAAAGTCATCTCTGTCTTCATCAAATGATGACAATGCAGATATCGCTGTTCTTAAAACATCCATAGGATGGGAATCTTTAACTATTTCCATAACATCATAAACTTGTTGAGGAATAAACCTCGCCTTTTTAAGGGATTTATCAAATTGGTCTAATTGTTTTTGAGTGGGCAGTTCTCCATACATAAGTAGATAAGAAGTTTCTTCAAAATTAGAGTTTTCAGCTAGATCATGTATGTTGTATCCGCTATATTCTAGTACGCCCTCTTTACCATCAATAAAAGTAGTATTAGTTCTATCAAGATAAACTCCTTGAAGACCTCTGTTTAATGTAACTTCTTTTTCTGCCATTTTATTCCTCATTGAATCAAATTAAAAGGGTTTCAAATTGATTCTATAATCTTATTTGCTAATATGATAGCGAAAAATTGAAAAAAAAAATTAACTATTTTATAAGGATAATAGTTTTTCTAAAAATTCATCCTGTGACAAACTGCCCAAGTCACCTTGTTTTCTAGTTCTAACTGAAAGAGATTTTGTTTCTATTTCTTTGTCGCCAATTATAATCATTACAGGGATTTTTTTTAACTCACTATTTCTAATTTTTTGACCTAATCTTTCATTTGAATCATCTAAATAAGTTCTAAAGTTTTTTTCTAATAAAGAGCTTTGAATTTTCAATGAATAATCAATGTGTTTGTCGGAAATCGGAATAATGTTAATTTGATTTGGAGCAAGCCAAAAGGGAAGATCTCCACTTGTGTGCTCAAGCAAAATTCCTATAAACCTTTCAATAGAGCCTAACATTGCTCTATGTATAACTACAGGCTTTTCTTTTTCTCCATCACTATTAATAAAGTCTAATTTGAACCTTTCTGGTAGAGAAAAATCCATTTGCGCTGTTCCTAATTGCCATTCTCTTCCCATAACATCGGGTATAAAAATATCTATTTTGGGGCCATAAAACGCACCTTCACCTTCAACCTCTTCAAAGTTTGAGTCAAATTCTTTAATGACTTTCCTTAATTGTTCTTCTGCTAAGTCCCACATTTCATCGCTTCCAGCTCTTTTTTCTGGTCTTAATGATAATGTCATTCTAGGCTCCTTGAATCCAAATGCGGCATAGCTTTCTCTAAGCATTTCTAGGAAATTTTTAACTTCTTTTCCTGCATCTTTTTGGGAGCAGAAAATATGTGCATCATCCTGAGAAAATGACCTAACTCGTGTCAATCCGTGGGTAACTCCTGATCGTTCATATCTATGCAATCTTCCAAAGTCAGCAAATCTTAAAGGAAGGTCTCTATAAGATCTAAGTGTAGATTTATAAATAATGGCATGTGCGGGACAATTCATGGGTTTTATACCTACCTCATTATCATCAATTTCCATCATGTACATATTGTCTAAATAAAAATCATAATGCCCAGACATTTTCCAAAGGTCTGTTGAGAAAAGTTGCGGAGTTATAACTTCTTGGTATTCATATTTTTGGTATAGCTGCCTTACAAATTCTATTAGTTTATTGTAAATGAAAGCACCGTTTGGTAAAAAAAAGGGGTTAGCTGGGCTAATCGGATCTAAAAAAAATAAATCTAGTGAAGTTCCTAGTTTCCTGTGATCACTTTCAATTGCTTTTTTTCTTTTCTCTAAATATTCTTTTTGTAATTCTTCATTTTCCCATGCTGTTCCATATATTCTTTGGAGCATTATATTATTTTCATCACCTCTCCAATAAGCTCCAGCTGTGGATAATAACTTTAAGGCTTTTATTTCTCCTGTATTTTCAACATGTCCCCCTTTGCATAAATCCTTAAATTTTCCATCTGAATGGCTATATTCTGTAATCATTTCACCATTTGGCATTGAGTTTATAATCTCTGTTTTGTATGGATTATCTTTGTATATTTCTAGTGCCTCATTTTTAGTTAGCTCTTTTCCTTTAAATTTGGTGTTTCTTTTTGCAGATCTTTTCATTTCTCTTTCTATAGATGCAAGATCTTGAGGAGAAAATGTAATATCTATATCAAAATCATAATAAAATCCGTCTTTAATTGGAGGACCAAGTGTCAATTTAGCGCCTGGATGTAACTTTAAAACAGCTTCAGCTAAAAGATGTGCTGCAGAGTGCCTTAAGTTGCTTCGATATTCTTCTATATTTTCTTGGCTCATTTTGATTTATTTATATCTTGGAACGTTATGTTTAATTAATATGTCATCTAGTTCATTTATTAGTTTCTTAGAGGGGGTTTTAGATGGAGGCCTTGGAGGGCCTGCTTTTAATCCAATTAATTCCATAGCAACCTTTATGAAAGGCCCTTCGCCTCCTGTTTCAGTAACTACTTTTCCAACCCATTTCATCCAATCTGTTTTAAAACCAGAAAGTAAATCTTTTGTTTTAGAGTAGTTTTTATCAAGTAGTGAATCCCAAATCATTTTAGGGTATTCGGGCCAAAAGCTGCTTAGATGAGTAATGAAACCTGAAGCACCGTATATATTACTAAGAATATGGTTTCCAGAATTATCAATCATTGAAACTTTTTTTGAATATCTTTCAAGCCCTTCCTTGAAAAGCTGTATGTTTTCATGGCTCCATTTAATGGAATTTACATTAGGGATCTCTATTAATTGATCCAGTAATTCAAAGTCCATTACAAATCCATCCCACCAAGTGTGATAAATCATTAAATTTACATCACTTTCGTTTGAAACTCTTTTAAATAAGTCTAAAACATCAAATTTTGTTGGCATGTAATAATAAGTTGGGCCTAATTGGCACCCGTAAATTCCTATTTCAGAGGCTGATGCAGCCATTTTGTTTATTTCCCTCCAATCTGTATGCTGTATGGATGTAAGAATTGGAACTTTATTTTCAGCTGTTTCTACTGCAATTTTCATTAATTCAATTCTTTCTTCAACATTTAAAGCAGGATGCTCTCCTCCAGCACCTCCTATTAATAAAGTAGAGTTTCCATTTGATAGCCCTTTATCAACCATGAACTTTAAATTTGATTCAAAGGCTTTGTAGTCTACTGAATAGTCATCAAAGAACGGAGTTGCAACAGCAACCATTGGACCTACGATTATTTTATTTTGAGTAGACATAATTATTCCTTATTATTGGTAATCTTATTAATTACAGGTTGGCATTTATATGTAAGTTTCATTTGATTTGTTGTTAATAATATCTGTGCAATCACAGTTTATACATTTACAAGGGTTGCATTTGCAATATTTGTTTTTACAATGATCTTTTTCCATAGATTATATTCTATTACCTTAATTTCAAAAAAACATTATTTATTTTGATTTTACTTTTAGAAGAATGGTCATTAATAATAAAACTAATATTAAAATGGCTCCTGGAAGAATATATGAAATATTTATTTCTGTAAAAAAAAGCAAGTAAAATGCAACTAAGATTAGACTAACAAAGCTTATAAATAGGTTTATTTTATATAAATTCAATCTTTTGTTTTCTTATTTATTGTCCTTATTATATAAGGTTTAAAGATTATTCTAGAGAAAATTTTTTAAGAATATATCGTTTACTATAAAATTTGCATCTTCAGCAACTCCAATAAATTGTGCGGATTTTGATGAATGCATCCATTGAAGTCCCATAAAATAAAAGCCAGGAAATTTGGTTATGCCTCTTTTTTGTAATGGGTGATTATGTTTATCTGTAATATCCAAATCAATCCAATCATAATCATAACGAAACCCAGTAGCCCAAATTATGCTATCTTCGAATTTTTTTAAGTTTATTTCAGGTATTGAGTTTAATTGTTTTTCTATAATTCTGTTATCGGGGATGATTTTTTCAACTGAAGCTTGAATTTTTGAATTTTTAATAAAGTTATCTACGTCCTTTGACCAATTTATAGCATATTCGTCAGAAAATTTAATGTTTTTATATAGATTATTTTTTATAAGCAATTTATGGTTTTCGCATTTTTCTACAGATCCACATAAATTTAATCCCTTCTCTTTAAGGTCTAAAAGGTTAATATCATGTCCTCCCATACTACCGGATGTGTGAGCACTGCATTTCCATCTTTCTTCAAAAGGAACTTCATTAATTGTTTTATCAAATAGCCCCATTTCATAATTCCACCATGAAGAATCTTTTCCTCTATAACTCCTAGGTCTTCTTCCACATTTACTAACCGATAGCCAAACATTTTTTCCAGAATTTAACAAATCTTCAGCTATTTGAGCCCCTGATTGCCCAGACCCCACCACCACCACATCTCCTTTAGGTAGTTGTTTAGAATTTTTGTATTCTGAAGAATGAATTTGAAAAATATTTTGATCTAGGCTTGTTTTGATATTTGGACTATGAGCATTTCCAAAAGCCCCACTGGCAACTATAACTATTTTAGAAAATAAAATTTGTTTTGATGTGACTATCTGATAGCTATTATTTTTTTTAGATATTTTTTTAACATTTTCTTTCTCATATATTTTTGAACCTACAAATTTAGCAAATGATTCTATGTAATTAACTACCTCTGTTTTATTTAAGAACCCATCTGGATTATTTGAAGGGAAATTTTTTGAATTAATATCAAAATCTGGTATTTTTATAGCCCAGTTTGGGTTTACCAAATGAAAACTGTCCCATCTTTCATTTATCCAGCTGTTTCCTATAACACCTCTTTCTAAAATAATGTGTTTTATATTTTTTTTCGAAAGATAGTAGCTTACACAGAGCCCAGCAATTCCAGCTCCTATTATTACAATTGGAATATCATTTACTTTATTCTTAGGTACCATTTATGAGATTATTTTATTTAAATGATCAATTACTTTTAGATATTTGCAACTCTTAAATCTTTCTTTCATTACGTTTATAGCCTGTTCATAATTATCTATAAGAATGGCATTTCTGTCGTTATTTACTGCTGCTTCTCCTGTAGTTCCTGCACCAGCAAAAAAATCTAAAACTAAGTCATTTTTATTTGAATGAACCTTAATTATTCTGTTCATAATTGCTATTGGTTTTTGAGTTGGATACCCAGTTTTTTCTTTACTATTTGGACTGACAATTGTATGCCACCATGAATCGGTAGGTGTCTTTCCTTTTGCAGCCTTTTCAGGTCCTACTAGATTTGGTGCTAAATATGGAATTCTATCAATGTTTTCATAGTTAAATGTATACTTTTTTGGATCCATTGCGTACCACAGAATATTGTCATGTTTTGCAGACCATTTGCTTTTACTTCTTGCCCCATAATCATATGACCAAATGATTTCATTTATAAATGAATCGCGTCCAAAAATTTCATCACACATAACTTTGGCATAATGTATTTCTCTATAATCAAGATGCAAAAAAAAACTTCCTTGTGGTTTTAATATTCTTTTAGCTTCGATTAATCTAAGTTTCAAAAATTCAATATAATCATCAAAGATGTCTGGATAGCTTTGCTTTCCTATTACTTCAGTTTTATACGATTGACCTTTAAAACCTATTCTGTCGCCATCTTCTGATTTGGTAGTTTTTATTCTTGTTCTAGACTGTATCTTCCCTGTGTTAAATGGGGGGTCTATATATATCAAATCAATAGAGTTTGAGTTGATTTTTTTTAGAATTTTTAAATTATCACCTAAGTGAAGTTCGATGTTATTATCAGTCATACGATTAATTTATTACATTGAAATGATAGCACAAAAGTTGATCATTTAAACTAATCTATAATAGCTTGCAAAGCCCTAGCCCCATTAGAGTTCCAGTTATTATCGCAAATGCATATGCTAGCGGATTTGAAGTTATTAATTTATTTAAAAAGTCCATAATATTTATTTTATTTGTTTTTTTCGTTTTTGTTTAAGCTTTTCTGAGTAAATTGTTAAAGCAAATATAGCAATTCCTATTATTATCCCTAAGATAATTCCAAGCCCAAGCCATAATCCAAAAAAGCTTCCAATTATAATCCCATAAATTATTGCTAATGTGTATATTCTATAATTCATTATTGATACATAATTTTGCAATTTTATTAAGAGTATTCCACTGACTAACATTTATAGATATATTTGGGGCAGAATTTAAAGGGAATATTGATTTGTTAAACTCAAGTTCAATGCTATAACCAGAAAAATTTTCGTGTAAGCTTTGAACTTTTATGTTTCCTAATTTGATTGAAAGCGCATTGATTTCTGAATCTTTAGTGAACTTATAGGCTAAATTTTTTCCTTTATTATTAAATTTCCAATCAATGGATTTAACTTTACCAAAAACAGGGAATGACTTTTTTCTTATTGATTTTACTTTAATAGAAGCTTCTTTAGACGAAGAAGTTGGCGATGGAATGGCAAAGTAATGCCACCATCTTGGAGGAGTGTCTTTACCTCTGTCTCTTTTAATTATGTTGATATATTTAATAGGATGGTCAGAATTGATTCTTATAATGCCCAAACTTCTTCTATGCCAAGGGTTGAATAGCTTTTCTTCAACAGAACCTCTATCAGGCATCTCACATTCTAAGCCTATATTTGAGAGTTTTTTATATAATATGTCCCTAGTTTTATCCCTAAAAGTCTCTTTTAAATTCATTATTTTACCTATAAGTTTAAGTTTTAATAAAAATAAATCTTTGCATACATAAATTATGAATCAATCAGACTAATTATTCAAATATATGATGTCAGAATTACCTATCTAATCAAAATATCTTTATCAAAATTATTGATTGCATCGTTAACAACACAACTGGAA
>Ga0066850_10001788_pt1 | contig 11091 bp, 12 predicted proteins | sample ETNtaG_4_FD_67282 | JGI IMG/M metagenome (GOLD analysis project Ga0066850, IMG submission 67282) | Marine microbial and viral communities from oxygen minimum zone, Eastern Pacific Ocean - ETNP201406SV67 | ecosystem: Environmental > Aquatic > Marine > Oceanic | place: Pacific Ocean: Eastern... | reverse complement strand
AATGGTATTAGAAATACTGCAAAGAATATTATACAAGATCAAATTGAAGATAGTGGAAGGAAGGATTATAAGGTAGATTGTATAGCTGCCGAGTTTGATGATTGGGAAGTGAGTTGGTAGATGAGTTTATACCAATCGAGTATTTATAAAAAAGATGTAGTTTGGGAATGGTGTAATCCAGACAGTAAAGAATTATTTGAAAAAAATTGTAAGAAGTATCCTAATAATGAGTCATTAAAGTATTATAAAGAAAATCCAATAAAATATAGTTTTAACAATTTTGGATTTAGAACACCAGATGATTTTAATGACGAGGATGAAGGAAATATATTTCTTGGATGTAGTGATACAATGGGTGTTGGTCATCTTTTAGAAAATACGTGGCCATATAAAGTTAATAAGAAAATTGGTGGAAAGTTTTGGAATCTATCACAGGGTGGTTCTGGAATACAAACAGCTTTCAGATTACTTTATGGATTTAAGGATTACTTAAAAGTAAAAAATATATTTCATCTTGTTTTGTATCATCCACGATATGAATTCATTCAAGAAGATAGAGTAATTAAATTGGCAAATTGGATGATAGATGATAAAATACAGTCTGATAATGAACCAACTATTCTTGAATATTGGGATAATGGTGAGGGAAAACGAACTGAAATAAATAGTTTTAAAGAATTTTATGTAAATATATTGGGAAGTCCATCACATACAGTTTATACTAATGAAAGTTATATATACGCACTAAAAGGATTAGCAAAAGAAATGGGTTGTAATTATTATTATTTAACAGAATATGATATTGATAATATAGAAGAAGATCCAATGGAGGCTAGGGATTTAGCAGGACATGCTACGGTTGATCAATTGGATTTTATATCTAAAAAATTTTTGAAGGCAACAAATGAGTTATAAAATATGGCCAATAGGTAAGATACCAAAAGAGTCTCAACGACCAGAACTTGATCAGGTAAGAGAGTATGGTTATGATTGGAAGGATCCATGGGACGTAGTTAAAATGTTTGAACAAGAAGTTGCTGATTTTGCAGGATGTAAATATGGAGTGGCGGTTGATAATTGTACGGATGGTTTGTTTTTATGTTTAAAATACCATCAGGGTAGAAATGTAACTGTTACGATACCAAAGAAAACTTATATTTCAGTTCCACAGGCAATTATACATTCGGGACATAAGGTAGAATTTGAAGATATTGAATGGAGTGGAGTTTATCAATTAAAACCGTATCCAATATATGATGGTGCAACAAGATGGACAGAAGGAATGTATGAAGCGGATGATGGTTTTCAAGTTGTATCATTTCAGTTAAAGAAAAGAGTTCCTATTGGTAAAGGTGGGATGATTTTAACCAATAATAAAGAATCAGTAGAGTGGTTTAAGATGATGAGATATGAAGGCAGACATAATGATATTCCATACACTGAAGATGAGTTTGGATTAATTGGTTATAATATGTATATGACTCCAGAAGATGCAGCCAGAGGATTAATTCTGATGAAACATACACCAAGAGTGAATGAAGATTCTGGTGGTTCTTTCGATAATAGAGACTTATCAAAACAAATGATTTTTAAATGATATTTTGGCGAATCGTAGATAATCAATTATATTCTGTTAAGGAAACTGATACTCTTGGATTTGAAAAATCTGAGGGATTACGGATACCTGACGAATATTTAGATAAACAAGAGTTTATGGTTATGAGAACTTGCCATGGAATAGGTGATTGGGGAATTATATCTGCAATGCCACGACTACTTAAAGAAAAGTATCCTGATTGTAAGGTGTATGTTCCAACTAAAAAACTACTAAGAAAATTATTTGGTAAAGACCATAATAATGTTCATGTTGTATTTGATAATAATCCATATATAGATGAGTTTGTTGATGATATAGATGGTGATGTATTTCACGATCATTATCGGATATATGATAAAGACAATACTGATATTTCATTAGTTAAACAAATGTTAGAGTTCTGGCAATTCACAGAAGAAGAAATGAGTGATTCCCGGCCGGAGATGTATTGGTCGGATGAGGAGAAGGAGTTAGGAGATGCCATCATCCACGAGACCGCCGATGATAGTGAATTTGGTTGTTTATTAGTATCAGATAGATTTGGTCAAAATGGTGATAAAGTTTTTGACGATGATATCCGTAAAAAAGAGATACATAAAATCATGGAATTTTTATTTCTTCATCAGTTACCGTATTTTTATTGGACACATAAACCTATTCAAGAAACTCCATTTCATGTTATAGATAAATTATTAGATTTAAGACATATAGATTTAAGAATTCAATTATATATAAGGTCAAAGGCGAAATTTAATATTGGTAATCAATGTGGATTAACTCAGACTATAGCTAGGTATTCTAAATGTTATACTACACAAAGACAATTTCCAATAGGCAGTAATATTATTAAGGGTGAAATTTATTTATGAAAAAGAACAAGTTAGTTATATTTGGACCTTGGTTGGGGGAATTTTGTTATGAGTTAAGTTGGTATATACCAGAGATTAGAAAACTTAAACAAACAAAATATGAAGGTTGGCATTCTGTTATGGTCGGATTTAATGGTAGAAAGATTTTATATTTAGATTTTGTGGATGATTATATTCCATATCCACAGGAATTAGAAGATTGTAGTATTTATCCATCCTGTGGTGGTGAGTATAGGGGTGGTAAGATGGAAATTATACCATTAGAGTTTTCTGATTTTCTTAAACAAATAAAAGAACAGTATATGGATGATTTTGATGAGGTAGTTATAGAATCTCCAGTCCCAGAACATTTTTCTCTTAATACCAGTAATCTAACATGGGAACAGAATCCAGATGGATATTATAGACATTATCAGGCTAGAAAAGAAATATTAGATTCTGTAAGAAATAAAATTACTTTTGAAAATCAAGGCATTGGATTTCACAAAAGAGATACTATAGCAGTAATGGCTCGTATAAGATATAGGAACGGTAACGTATGTAAACTTGATTGGGATCCAAAACATTGGGAAACATTTGTTGATATGTTAATAAATAATTTAAAAGTTAACATAGTAATGATTGGAATACCAAGAAAAGAAGGTAGCAGTGCAGGTGGGGCGTTATCTATGGAAGATACTGATATGTATAAAAAGAATAAGAAATATATTAAATCAATTATATTTAATGGTGAAGATTCGGTGGAAGAACAAATAGCTTTATTACAATCAACAAAATGTAGTATTTATGGAGCATCAGGCACCGCAGTATTTCCATTCTTTGTTAAAGATGCTGCTACATTTACACAACAAACAGTTGAAGAAGGATTTAGATTAAAATTTAAATGGGAACGAGATTTAACTGATAATTTAAAAAATGTTAAAATATTTGATAAGTATCATAATAGAGAACTGTATGATTCTTCACCAGTAGAGTTATTTGATGAGTTTGTAAATTTTTATGAGGAGCTATAAAATGGAAATAAGAGAAAATATGTTACCAGTTTTAGGACCTAAAGGTGGTAAAGAAGAAATACAATCATTACAAGAAGTTATTGAGAGTGGTTGGTGGGGAAAAGGTCCTAAGGTTGCTGAATTTGAAGAGAAGTTTGCCGAAATGGTAGGACACAAATATGCTATAGCTGTAACAAGTGCTTCACATGGACAAGATTTAGTAATGAAAGCTATGGGTTGGAAAGACATAGATGTTATTAATCCAACCATATCTTTTATAGCCACAGCCATGATACCACTTTGGAATAATTTCACAAGTAATATAGTAGATGTTAAACGGGATACCCTTTGTATAGATCCTGATGATGTAGATAGGTATAAAAAATCAAATAGTGAATTATTAATAGCGGTAGATGAGGCTGGTGTACTGGCCGACTATGAAGGTTTGAGAAAAGTTTTTGGTGGGTTTATACTTCAAGATACGGCCCATAGTTGTTATACACCAGGAGCCGGTTTGGGTGGTGATTGTGCAGTATGGTCATTCCAAGCAGTAAAGACTATGCCAATGGGTGATGGTGGGATGATAACTACCAATGATAAACAATTAGCCGATAAGTGTAGAGAGATGACTTGGTTTGGTGTTTCTTCTACGTGGAGTAGAACACAAGGTAAAAGTGGTAAACCTGGATACGCATGGGATTACCAAGTTGATATACTTGGGTATAAATACTATATGATTGACATAATGGCTGCTATTGGATTGGAACAAATGAAAAAATTACCTGCAAATTTAGAATTTAGAAGACATATACAATCGAGATATAACAATGAATTAAATTCTATAGTTGAAAACCCACCGCATTCAGAAACGGTTCAATATTATGTGGCAAGGGTTCCAGAAGAACATAGAGATTCATTGATTGATTATTTAGCTGATAAAAAAGTACACACATCAGTACATTTCAAACCACTTCATAAATATACACCTTTATTACAAGATAGAGAGTATCCAGTAGCAGATACAGAATGGTTAAGGTTAATTACTTTACCTTGTCATAATAGGATGGTTGAAGAAGATATTGATTATGTAATTTATTGGGTAAATAAATATTTTGAGGATAACTATTTGTAGATAATATGAAGTATACACTTGAAATAACTACAAAAATAGGTTGTTCGAATATATGTGAATATTGTCCACAAGATAAATTAATAAAAACATATACAAAAAATATACACAATAAAAGATTAACTGAAGTATATGATGCTACTAATGATCAGAAATGGTTAGACAAATTACTGGTAAACGAATATACACAAGGTGATAAAAATAGAAAAACTATGATGTCTTTAGATGATTTTAAAACAGCCCTTTCTACTATCCCACCAGAAGTTGATATACATTTTGCAGGTTATACGGAGGCATTTGAAAATCCCGAGGCCATAGATATGGTTGAGTACGCTGTTCATAAAGGTCATCATACTGGAGTAAATACTACATTGGTTGGTGTTAAAAAAAGTGATTTGGATAGATTATCAAGATTAAATTTTAAACATTTTTATATACATCTTCCATCTGCTAATTATTTTGAAACTATAGGTAGAAATAGTGCAAAAGTTAGAAGGGAAACTGGGAAAGAAATATCAGATGATTACTTAAATATAATCGATTATGTATTTCAATATGGAAATTTGAGTAGATTCCACACACATAGTGCACCTGGCAAAGAATTACATAGAGAGATAGAAGAATATGCAGGTAGTAGAATTAGAGCATCTGGTTATAGAAATCGTGGATTATGTTCACGGGCAGGTAATTTAGGTAAGATGGATGATACACCATTATGGGAAGGTAACTGGTGTCATAGAATAATTCAAAATGTTTTATTACCAGATGGTTCAGTGCAGTTATGTTGTCAAGACTATGGGTTAGAAGAACCATTAGGAAATTTATATCAGATGCCTTATTATGAATTGTTTGAAACAGAACTTTTTAAAAATAAAATTATGAAAGGTAAATCTGAAATTTGTCAGAGGTGTGATGATGGGGTAGCCGTACCTGGAGAGTTTAAAACGAAGTTACGTAGTATGCAAGAGTATGAAGATGAATGGAGAATAAAATTTTAGATTTATATAAAATAGAAGGAACTGTTAATTTAGATCCACATTCATGTTTTACATATCCAAATACATTTCCACAATTTCAAGAAGGTTTAGATAGATTTAAATCACATATAAAACAATTGGTAGATGATAAAGAATCAAAAACTTTCTATAAATTTGGAGACGGAGATTATTATTTTTTAAAAGGTGAGTCTGTTGGTAGTGCTACACCTGGTAATAGAGCATTAAGTTTATCTTATGAAGATATAAATCATCAAGAATTTATAGAAGGTGCTAAACTTAATGATTATTATACGTGTGAAATATATCCAGAAAATAGAAAAATGTTTGATGATGTTATTAGTAAATCTATTGATTATCCAGCTGAATATGGATATGGTCTTGTTTCAAATAAATGGTTCTTTAAAGAATTTTCAGGTAAGATTGGTTTAATCGGTGCAAGTGAAAAATTATATCTAATTAAAGAACTTATGAAACATAATGAATATAAAGAATATTTAGGTTTAGATAATTTTAATGATTATATACATTTTCCACAGAAATATGCATGTGACGATATAGATATAGTTGAAGAATTTGTAGGTAATCAATTGAAAGAATCTAATTCAAATATATTTCTTTTAGGAATAGGACATGCTAAATCTGCTATATTACATAGATTTAAAAAATATACAAATGCTGTTTTTATGGATGTTGGAGCTAGTATTGATGCAATTGCTGGATGTATAAATATAAATAGACCATTTGTAGGTGATTGGGTTAATTATAGATTAAAAGATTTTGATTATTCTGATATAGATTATTTAAAATATAACTCACAGGGAGAACATAGAATATTATGAAAATAGATAAACATATAGGAATTATTGGTAGTGGGTTTGTGGGAAATGCTGTACGATATGGATTTTCACCAAATGTAGGAGTAGATGCTAAAATAAGAGTATATGATAAAAATCCCAGTAAATCACTTCATACACTTGAAGAAGTCGTTATCGAAAGCGATATAATATTTTTATCAGTTCCAACACCGTCTAATAAGGATGGTACTATTAATGTTGATATAGTAGATGAGGCTTTAAATGATATGAATGTATATGCTGCATCCGTTGATAATATAGTTCTTTTGAGGTCAACAGTTGTTCCTGGTACAACGAGAAAGTTACAAGAGAAGTATTCTAATTTAAGAATAGTATTTAACCCAGAGTTTTTAACTGAAAGGTCAGCTAATTTTGATTTCATCAATCAGACAAGATTTATACTTGGTGGAAATTCAGCTGATATTAAAGAGGTTAGTGAATTATTTAGACAACGATTTGGTCACTCTATTTCGATAGTAGAGACAAATTATGAAACAGCAGAACTTATTAAATATATGACTAACACATTTTTTGCTACTAAAATATCATTCCTTAATGATATGAAATTATTGAGTGATGAGTGTGGTGCAATATGGGAACATACTTTAGAGGGGTTTGTTCGTGATGGTAGAGTAGGACATTCTCATTTAAATGTACCTGGTCATGATGGTAAGTATGGATTTGGTGGTAGTTGTTTCCCTAAAGATATACAGGCATTAATAAACTACGGTGATGAGATTGGAGTCGATATGGGAGTATTAAAGGCAGCATGGGAAACTAATTTGAAAGTAAGACCTGAACGAGATTGGGAACAATTAAAAGGTAGATCAGTAGTAGATGAATAGAGTTATTTATACTGCAATATTTGGTGATTATGATTATTTAGAAATACCCGAATATGTTCCTGATGGTTTTGATTTCATATGTTTTACGGATACTAATTTAGAATCTGATTTTTGGGATGTTAGAAAAGTAATTCCCTTATATAAAGATTCTACAAGAAACGCCAGAAGGTATAAGTTATTACCACATAGATATCTGTCTGAATATGATATTAGTATTTGGATGGATGGAAACTTTTTAATTAGAAATGATGTAAATGAAATGATAGATAAATATTTATCAGATAGAAATTTTGCTTGTCATGACCATAAAAATTGTCAATTGGATCCAAGAGGATGTGTGTATCAAGAGGCTGAAGCAATATTCCATTTAGGTAATAATGACCCGAATAAAAAATTTAAAGATGACCCTAAGTTAATACAAAGACAAATGGGAAGATACATGGATATGCATTATCCAAGAAATAATGGCTTGATAGTTTCTGGTATATTATTGAGAAAACATAATGAAGAAGATGTAAAGATAACAATGGAAAAGTGGTGGGAAGAACTAAAATATGGTAGTAAACGTGACCAATTAAGTTTTGATTATTCAGCCTGGAAAACAGATTTAAAATTCAATTATATAAGTGGAGATATTAGAGATAATAAATATTTTTATTTGTTATCACATAACCACCAAAAGAAATGAAGAATATAGTATTTATTCCTGCCATAGATGCAGGACGAGGCAGACATCACTTTTATGATTATTCAATAAGGTCTTGGAAACATTGGGCAGATAAAAATGATTGTGAGGTTTTAGTGTGGGACAAGGCATTATATGATTGGGATGAAATGACTATACCTTGGCAAAGGTATCATTTATTCAAAATTCTTGAATCAAATAATATAGAGTATGACCAAGTTTTAATGGTTGATTGTGATACAATTATTCATCCTGATACACCAAACTTTTTTGAAATGACGGAACACAAATATACTGCAGTATTAGATAATGGATGTTGGGAATGGACTGGCAGAAGTTTACGACATTACAGAGATTTGTTTGATAGTTATAGAGTAGAACGAGGGTTATATTTCAATGGTGGATTTCAAATAGTGAATGAAAAACATAAAGAGTTTTTTGATGATGTTTTAGATTTTTATTTTACCAATCAAGATATATTAAGAGAAAAACAAAAAGCCGGGTTGAGTACAGACCAGACACCAATAAATTACTTGGTTCAGATGAGAGGTATTGATTTAAAATTATTACCACAAACATATAATTTACATCATATGTCGAGTAAAAATTTATTGAACTTTGGTCAATCGTGGTGGGGAGATGGTTTAGAGAATCTTTATGAACAAGCTTGGGTTTATCATTTTAATGCTATTCCTACCAATCAAATGGGTAGAGATTCTGCATATTTTATTAAAAGGGCGTATGATGAATTATATGGAGAAGATTATGGTATTTCAGGATAAGATAGCATTTTTTAGTGAGTCACCTCATACTGGTAAAACTGATGAGAGTTTTACAAATATGAGAACAGAATATGCTTGGTATCATGCATTAGATGCAACTCATTATCCAATTTCTGAATTACATACTCTTGATGAAAATCAGTTTGATTTTGGGGTTATAATAATTCCCAAGGGATTAGATAATTATCTAAACTATCCTGTAATTAATGAATTAAAAAGGACGTGTAAAAAAACATCATTTATGCAAGAAGGTCCAAGTTGGTATTTTCAAAGTTTAGATATTTGGAAACAAATGTGGTTTTATGAAATTATGGATTCTGTTGATTTCATATTATGTCATAATGATATTGATAAAGAATATTATGAAGGATTGCTTGATAAACCAACTTATATAAATCCAACACTGATGGTTGAAGGTTCATTAGTTAATTCATTTCCCGTTAAACAAGATAAAGTTATAATTGGTGGTAATTTTGTTAGATGGTATGGTGGATTTAATTCGTATATGACTGCATTAAATTATGATTTACCTATATGGGCACCATCAATGGGGAGAAAGAAACAAGACGAAGATAATTTAGATGGGTTAAATCATTTACCATATATGGATTGGAAAGATTGGATTTATAAATTAGCAGAATTTAAGTATGCTGTACATTTAATTCCAAATACCATTGGAGGGACCTTCTCATTAAATTGTGCTTATCTTGGAATACCGTGTATAGGGAATAAACATAGTAATACTCAAAAATTGTGTTTTCCTGAATTATCGGTTGAACCACATGATTTAATTAAATCTAAAGAATTGGTTTTGAAATTAAAAGAAGATGATGATTTTTATAATGAATGCTCTGTAAATAGTTATAAGAATTATATGAAGTATTATAGTAAGGAAGTATATTTAGAACACATGAATAAAATATTTGGAAGTTTAAAATGAAATTGTGGAAGTTTAATAATTATGAAGAATATAAGGATGCACAGTTAGTAGGTTACAGTGCAAAAGTAAACACACATAGTTGGGTAGATACATATTCTGTTAGGGGGATAGTTTCTTATATTTTTGATTGTAATCCAGAGGTATCATTTGGTTTATGTCATGGAACTCGCAGGGGAGTTGAACAAGAAGAATTTAATAAAACCTTTGATAGATTAGGATTGAATGTTACGGTTATTGGAACTGAAATTGCAGATGAGGCCCAGGATAGATTTCCGAATACAATTGAATGGGATTTTCACGAAGTAAAAGATGAATGGATAAATAGTGTAGATTTTATTTTCAGTAATTCTTTTGACCATTCTTATGATCCTGAAAAGGCATTAGATAGTTGGATGAGTTGTTTAAATGATAAAGGTTTATGTTTTATAGAGTGGAATAAAGATTCAGATGGCAAGTCAAGACCTATGGATCCATATGCAGCCAGTTTTGATGAATACAAAGAATTGATTCAAGAAAAATATGAACTTGTTGAAGTATTAGAGAATGAACCCAATAAAGATGAAGGACAAGATTATCAAGGACAACGATTTTATTTTGTTATAAGGAATTTAAAATGAAACCTATAAGTTTAATTATACCAAGTCGTACTAACCTAAAGTATTTAAAGTGGGCCTATACCTCAATACGGAAGAATTTGGGGTATATACACGAGATATGTATGGCAGATGACTTCTCAGACGATGGAACGTGGGAATGGATGAAAGAAATAGCGGACAAAGATTACAACGTAAAAATCCATAGAAATGAAGGTCCCACACGACTTGGACACACAATTTTATATGATACTCTCATAAATGATTACGCCACCAATGATATTGTGATGATATACCATGCTGATATGTACGCCTGTCCTAACTTAGATACAGAGATAATTAAACATTTAGAACGAGGTAAGGTAGTAAGTGCAACGAGAATAGAACCACCATTACATCCTGATGGACCAGAAAAGATATTAGAAGATTTTGGAATCGAACCAGAAGAATTTGATGAACAAGGACTTCTAAGATTTGTATCAGACCACGTTGGAACACGAGAAGATGAAACAACTCGTGGTATATTTGCACCGTGGGCAATGTACAAAGATGACTTTCAATCTATTGGTGGCCACGACCCATTATACGCTCCACAATCAAAAGAAGATAGTGATATATTCAATCGGTTTGTATTAGCAGGATACGATTTGATTCAGACTTGGAAAGGATTAGTATATCACATGACAAGTCGTGGTTCAAGATTTAAGGACGGAGCACTTCGAAATCCTGCGGGACAAGTGTTTATGAAAGGTAGGGAGTCGAGTGAATGGTTAGCACAAAACCTCCGTAGCACCCGTAATTTCATCC
>Ga0066850_10001778_pt1 | contig 11144 bp, 10 predicted proteins | sample ETNtaG_4_FD_67282 | JGI IMG/M metagenome (GOLD analysis project Ga0066850, IMG submission 67282) | Marine microbial and viral communities from oxygen minimum zone, Eastern Pacific Ocean - ETNP201406SV67 | ecosystem: Environmental > Aquatic > Marine > Oceanic | place: Pacific Ocean: Eastern... | reverse complement strand
AATGAAGATGTTTTTAGAAAAATTAAAAAAGATTTTCAAAAGGCTTCAGTCAATATAGAGGATTCGGAAATTAGAGAGGAAATCGAGAAAGCTTTAAATCGTGCCAAAGAAGATTTTAAATAAAAATTTAATTTATTTTACTATTTTTCTTTTTTTAGCTTCGTGTACTTCTGTACCCAAACATCCTTCTAATGCATGCAAAATCTTCGGAGAAAAATATTTTTGGTATAAACACGCAAAAAAAAGCTCTGAAATTTATGGAGCTCCTATTCATATAATTTTGGCTTTTGTAAACAAGGAATCTGGTTTTAATCGTTGGGCTAAACCTAAAAGAAAAAAACTCTTTAAAATTATTCCTTATAAAAGACCTTCTAGTTCATTTGGTTATTCTCAAGCGGTAAATAAAACTTGGGAACTTTATAAAACTGAAACTAATAATCCATTAGCATTAAGAACCCGATTTAAAGATTCTGTAATGTTTATTGGTTGGTATATTAAAAAAACAAATAAAATTAATAGGATTCCTCTTGATGACGCTTATCGCCAATATCTAAATTATTATTTGGGTTGGGGAAATTATGCCAAAAAAACTTACAAAACTGATAAAAAATCAATTATTTATGCAAAAAGTGTGCAAAAAAAATCAAAGATTTACAGAAACCAATTAAAAGAATGTCAGAAAATCTTAGATAGAAATAAATATATTATTTTTTGAGTTCTTTACTTAATTGAAGATCAACCGCATCAATTCTTTTTGTATTTTTTGTAAGAAGAATATACATCGTTGGAGTAACATAGAGCGTAAAGAATGTTGATATTAACATACCTCCAAAAATTGTAGCGCCCACAGCTAAACGACTACCTTCGCCAGCTCCTGGCCCAATATTTCCTATGAGAAGAGGTATCATCGCAATCATCGTAGAAAGAGATGTCATTATGATTGCCCGGAATCTTCTTTTACACGCTTCTAATGCTGCACTTTCAATATTTTTTCCTGTCCTTCTAAGTTGATTAGCCCAGTCTACGATTAAAATTGAATTTTTTGTAGAAATTCCAATTAGAATCACAAGTGCTATTTGGGAAAAAATATTTATGCTAGAATTAAATAACAAAATAAAAATAATCCCACCAAATACACTTAGTGGGACCGTCAACATAATTACCACAGGATGGATAAAACTATTAAAGTTGGCAGCCATGACTAAAAAAGCTGTTATTAAAGCTAGACCAAATATAATAAATAATTCATTGCTAGTTTCTTTGAGCTCTTCTGATTTACCCTTCCATTCAATTCTTGCATCTGAAGCATTTTTATTTACTATTTTTTCAAGATAAACCAGAGCTTCTGAAAGTGTATAATCTCCAATTAATCTTGCGCTAATCGTAATAGCACGTTGCCTATCGTATCTTGCCAGAATTTTTGCAGAGCCAACTTCTTTAAATTCTACTAAATTTGCTAGTGATATTAATTTTCCTGTAGTCTCTGAGCGAACAAAAATTTTACTTAAATTTTCACTTCTTTTTCTATTTTCAATATCTGCTTGAAGAATAATAGGATATTCCTTACCTTGTTTGCTGAACTTTGTGACAGTCTTTCCAGAAAAAAGTATACTAACAGTAGACCCAATAGACTGAATTGAGACACCTAAATCTTGTGCTTTTTTTCTATTTATTATTAATTTAATTTCTGGTTTATTTTTGGAATAATCTGATTCAATTGCAGCTAAATTTCTATTTTTTCTTAAATCAATCATTATTGATTTTTGCCATTTTTCAAGTTGATCATAGCTGTTTCCTAACAAAACCATTTGTACTGGTTTATTATAACTGCTAACACGAATACTTTGTGGAGATATGGGAAAAGCAAGCGCCTGCGGAACAGTCACAATTTTTCCTATAGCCTTTCTCATAATTTTTATTGAACTTTCATTTCTATTCTTCCAATCGTCTAACAAAGCTATAATAATGAAACTGTTATAAGATTTGCTTGCTCTACCAAATCCAGGAACTCGCATTATTACTCTTTTATAAGATTCGCCGTCTTTTTTAATAAGAGGAATTAATCTACTTTCTATTTCCTGCGCTTTGTCTGCCGTGTATTGAAATGATGAACCTTCATCAGTTTTTCCAATAACCAGGTAAACTCCCCTATCTTCATGAGGAAGCAATTCTTTTTTGGAAAAATTAAAAAGTAATGTAGAAGCTATTACAACAAAAACCATAAATGCAATTATAATTTTTTGTTTATTTATCCAGTAATTTAATGTTTCAGAATAAAATTCTAAAAAAGATTTATAGTACTTTTCAAACTTTAAAACGATCTTTGATTGTTTGGTATTTTTTTTGAGAAATTTACTCCCAAGCATTGGAGAAAGTGTTAGGGCAACGAAAGAAGATACAACAATTGCAAATGTTAAAGAAATTGCAGTTTCTTTAAATAGCGTACCAGATATTCCTTCTATAAAAATTAAAGGCAAGAAAACTGCAACCAAAACTAAGGTGGTTGATATGATTGCAAACGTAACACTTTTTGATCCATTAACGGAAGCCACTAACGGAGTCTCTCCATTTTCTACTCTATTATAAATGGCATCTGTCATTATAATTGAGTCGTCAACAACTATGCCTATCGCTAAAATTGCTGCGAGAAGCACAAAAATGTTTATAGATAAATCAAAGAACCACAAACCTAAAGCTGAAGAAATTAAACTAACCGGCAGCGCTACAGCAGGAACAATTACAGCTTTTATATTTCCTAAAAATAAGTAGATAATTATAACGACAAGCACGAAAGCTATAGCTAGTGTTTTATACACTTCATTTATTGCTGCATTAATGTAGGTTGCTCTGTCAAATGAAACACCCAGTTTTAGTCCATCAGGTAAAGTTTTTCTAACATCTTCTATTCTCTTTCTAACCCTTTTAGATAATTCTACTGTGGAGGCTCCAGCTTTAGCATAAACACCAATTCCAACCACTTTTTCATTTGGTTTTCCATCTTTGCTCTGTGCTTTAAAAAGAGTTTTTTCAGATACAGGGCCATATTTTACTTCAGCAATATTTTCTAAACGAACAACACTATTTTTAACTTTTTTTATAGGCAATTGTTTTATCGCAGATAAATCTTTGTAAGCTTTATCAAGATTAATTGTTAAATCGATATTAGTAGCTTCCAAACTTCCCGCCGGAAGACTGATATTTTCTTTTCTTAAGGCTTCCTCAACTTCTTGAACAGTTAGATCATTAGCAGCCAATTTAGTTGGAGAAATATATATTCTAACACTTAATTCACGAAGCCCACCAACCAAAATTCTTCCAACACCCTTAACATTTGAGAAATTATCTACAAGATACCTACGTGTATAGTCTCCAATTTCTAAATCCGTCCAAGTGGTACTCGAAACTCCCAACCACATACTTGTGGTAAAACCCGCGGACTGTTTAAGTATTTCCGGGGCATTTGCATCTTCCGGAAGATTGTCAGCAACTCTGCTTACTCTATCTCGTATATCATTCGTAGCTGCGTCGAGATCTATAGAAGTATTAAATTCGATTTTAATTGTTGCCCTTCCGTTTTCTGAAGTAGAATCAATGTTTTTGATGCCTTCAGCGCCTCCAATGACATCTTCAATTATTTCGACAATTTCAGATGAAATAATTTCAGCCGAAGCACCCTGATAATCAACCTGAACCTGAACTACGGGAGGTTGCAGACCCGCTGGCAATTCTCGTACTGGCAATTTCCAAAATACAAACAATCCAAAAACTACAAGTATTATTGAAAAAACTGCTGACACTACCGGTCTGCGAATTGAAAGATCTGTTATAAACATTATAATTTTTTATTGCGATTTAATAATTGGTTTTATTTTCATACCAGGCCTAACTTTAGTTAATCCCTCTGCAATTATTTTGTCTCCTACATTTAGGCCTTTCAAAATTTCAAGGTTTCCTTGGTAACGGATTCCAGTTTCAACTTCAGTTTTCTTAATCATGTTATTTTCAATTATTTTGTATACGAAATTTTTACTTCCCTCATACATAATGCTAGTATCCGGAACACTTATTGCATTTTTTTCATTATAAAATATTTCTATTTCTAAAAGAGAGCCAGGGATTATTTCGGCTTCTTCGTTGTTAATTTTTGCTCTTGCTAATATTGACCTAGTTTGAGGATCTACACGTGAAGCAACAGACTCGACTTTTCCTTCGTATATTTTATTTTTATATGCGGAAAATTTAGCCTCAAGGTTAAGATCCTTTTTTAATACCGATGCGTAAACTTCAGGTATTTTTAAGTCACATAAAACTTTTCTAGAGTCGTCCAATGTTAGAATGATTGTATTTTCAGAGCCCAAGCTACTTCCGCTAATACCTCTTTTTCCTATAATACCTGCAAATGGAGCTATAATAGTTTTAGTTGTCAATTTTGCTATAATATCACCTTTATTAACTTTTCTGTTAAAATTAATTGGTTCTAATAATTCGTTCTTTTTTATTTTATAATTCACTGATGATGTGCTGAGAGATGTACAATAACTCTCTAAAGATTCGCTAAAACTTTTAGATGAAACCACTTCTACAATTACTCCTGGTGGCGGTCGTTTAGAAAATTTTTTTTTAAAATAAAGTCCTATGCCGTATCTTCCTATTATAATTAAAGCGACTATTAGAAAAAATATTATTATACCAATTGTTATTTTTTTTGATCTTTTCATTTATTTTTTCCCCCACTCGGCATATGAACCATCATAAATTACAGCATTCTTATCACTTATCAAAAAATATGCTAGACCCAAAACACACGCAGTTACTCCTGAACCGCATGAAAAAACAGTGGGTTTATAATAATCTACATTATTTTCCTTAAAAATTTTAGCTAATTCAAATTTAGACTTAAATGTATTTGTTTCAGATTCTATGCAGTTTTGAAAAGGAATATTCTTTGAACCTGGTATGCATCCTTTTTTTAAGCCAGGTCTGGGCTCTTCTTCCTTTCCTTCAAAACGTTTGTGACTTCTTGCGTCAACTAAAATAAATGAATTATTTATGATGTTATCATCAATTTCTTTTTTATTTTTAATCCAGTTAACATTTTCATTAGTTTGATAACTATTTTTTTCCACTACTTTATCTACTATTTGTGTTGTAGGTCTTTTTTCTTTTAACCATTTATAAAAACCACCATTTAAAACTGAAACTTTATTATGTCCAAAATATTTAAGTGAAAACCATAATCGACACCCACTATAGGAAGGGCTGTTATCGTATACTATTATATGATCATCATTTGTGATGCCAAATTTACAAAGCATTCTAGTCCAATAATCTGAGTTAGACATCATGTGTGGATATCGTGAATTTTTATCACTATGTTCATCAAGATCCCAGAAGATTGAACCTGGTATATGTTTTTTTAAATATTCTTTTTTGGCATTTCTTTTTGAGTTAGGTAGATGCCAGCTCGCATCAAATATTTTAACTTTACTTAAATTGTTATTAAACCATTCTGTTGAGACCAAAGTCATTTTTTTGTTTTTTTTTGAAAATATTTTTGGTGATATTCTTCTGCCTTACAGTAGTTTTTTTCTTTAGATATTTTGGTAACCACTTTTCCTTCTAATTTTTTATTTACATCTTTCAAGACTTTTTCAGCAATTTTTTTTTCTTCATCTGTATTATAAAATATTTCAGAACGGTATTGGTATCCAACATTTGGACCTTGCCGATTTGGAGTGGTTGGATCATGAAATTTAAAAAATAATTTTGTGACTTCTTCATATGAAAGTATTTTTGGATCGAACTCAATTTTAACAACCTCTATGTGTTCGGTATTACCTCCACAAACTTGTTCATAACTTACAATTGGATCTTTGCCTCCACAATAACCACATTCAGTTGAGATTATACCACGAATTCCTTCATATTTTGCTTCATCCCAAAAACAACCAATTCCACCTATAAATTTTTGCATAATATTTTTTAATTTAGTGATAAATATAAATCAAAATACCAAAATGATCAAAAATCAAAACCATTTAGGCGGAATATGCATGATCTTAAGCGTTTTATTTTTCTCTTTTATGGACTGTCTAATTAAAGTAACTGCCACCGACTTTGCTGTCGGACAAGTTATGTTTAGCCGAGCTTTATTTGGTCTTATTCCCATTTTTTTTTTGATACCCAAAAATAGATTAAAAAATTTTTATAAAACAAAACATATAAGCCTTCACTTCCATCGAAGTTTCTGGGGAGCTATTGCGATGTATTCTATTTTCGTAGGAATTAGAAACCTCGGTTTAGCAGAGGTTACTTCAATAGCATTTTCGGGACCAATTTGGGTTGTCATATTTTCTATTTTATTTTTAGGTGAAAAAATCAGAGCTAAACGTTGGATTGCAGTAGGTCTTGGATTTATAGGAGTTATTATAATTTCAAAACCTGGATTTGATAATTTAAATTTTTATTATATTTATCCAATAGTATTTACACTTGGATTTGCAAGCGTTTCTATTTTTATAAGAAAATTAACCTTAGTAAACGAACCTATTTATTTGATAGCTTTCTATTTTTCAATTTGCTCTGGAGTCATGGGACTTTTAACTTTGCCATTTGGAGGGTGGGTTATGCCAACACTATATGAGTTAGGTTTATTAATTTTAATAGGACTGTTTGGAAGTATAGCGAATCTCCTTTTGACCCAAAGTTATAAATTAGCTGAAGTTAGTCTAACAACACCTTTAAAGTATTTATCATTAGTTCTAGCCATTATTTTTGGATTTTATTTCTTTGGAGAAATGCCAACTGTTTATACTTTATCAGGAGCTGGTTTAATTGTTATTTCATCTGCTATAATCTTTGTAAGAGAACACCAATTAAAAAAACCAATAACACTACCTAGACAACAATGAAACGTGCTCCAGTTTATTGGCGAAGAGCAAAAAGCGTATTATCTAAAAGAGATCCAACGATAAGTAAAATAATTAAGAAACACAAAAGAGGTTTTTTAACTACTAGAAACGATCCTTTTTTTTCATTGTGCAGAACTATTGTTGGTCAACAAATTTCTACTAAAGCGGCTGACTCAATTTGGTCTAAATTCGAAAACAAGTGTAGAAAACGCATTGTTCCTAAAATAGTATTAAAGTTATCCACTCAAAATTTAAGAAGCGCAGGCCTGTCTCGTCAAAAAGTTAGTTATTTAAAAACTATTGCCAAAGCTTTTAAAAATAGATCTTTTGATATTAAAAAACTTAAAAAAATGAATGATGATGAGGCCATAGGTTATATTACTAAACTTAAAGGTTTGGGAGTTTGGAGTGCCGAAATGTTTCTCATGTTTAATTTAAATAGACCAGATATATTTCCAATCAAAGATATTGGTTTGCTTCGATCTATTTCAAAAAATTATAAAACATCCTACCCGCCAAGCAAAAGATTTTTAAATAAAATTTCTAAGCTCCATTCTGGTTATAGAAGTGTCAGCACCTGGTATTTTTGGAGGGACATAGACTCAGAAGATGTCGAGTATTAAATATCTCTGCTATTTAAATCCTCTAAACGTAAACTAGCAATTTTTTTTACCTGCTTTATCGCTTCGTTAAATTCTATTTCTGGTTTAGATAAAACTCTTTTTCTAAAATTATTTAAAATCTCATTTTTATTTTTTCCCCTTACCGCGAGTATAAAAGGAAACCCAAATTTCTTATAGGTATCATTAAGTGTTTTAAATTCATTAAATTCGTTTTCTGTGCATTTATCAAGACCAGCATTATTTTGTTCTTTTTTAGAATCCGGTGTTAATGATGAAATTTTTGTTTTGTCTGCTAAGTCAGGATGAGCATTAAGAATTTCTAATTTTTTTTCTTTTGAGGAAGTTTCAAAAATATCAATCATTTTTGAAGATAACTCCCCAAAGCTATTAAATGGTTTTTGATTGTATAATTTTTCAGCAATCCAACTTGCGTTTTCAAAAATATTAGCAAAAACTTTAGTAAATTCACTTTCAGACAATTTATTAATTTTATTGATCATACCTATTTAGTTTATATAATATCTTATGACAAAATTAACCACTCATTGCTTAGATACTTTTTCTGGGAAACCCGCAAAAGGTATTAAAGTAGATGTTTACTTAATTTCTGGCAAAAGAGAAAAAATTAACTCTGTGATATTAAATGACAATGGTCGATCCGATAAACCTTTAATCGAAGGGGACAATTTTAAGGAAGGTCAGTACGAACTAATTTTTTTTGTAGCAGATTATTTTAAAAATATAACTAGTTTACCAAAAATACCTTTTTTAAATGAAGTTGTAATTAGGTTTGGAATTTCGAATTCTAAAGAACACTACCATGTGCCTTTGCTCGTTAGTCCTTGGAGTTATTCTACTTATAGAGGAAGCTAGTGCATTCTAACATAATTAAGTTTGTTAACTCAGAACGAATCATGGAAATTCGCAATCCAGATCCTAATGAAACTTTGCTTAATTTTATTAGAACTAAATTAAAAAAAATTGGCACAAAAGAAGGTTGTTCCGAAGGAGGATGTGGAGCATGCACAGTTGTTTTGGGTGAATTAAAAAATAATAATATAAACTATACAGCTGTTAATTCTTGTATTACTTTTTTACCAACTCTTTCCGGAAAGCAACTCATACTCGTTGAAGATTTAATTTCAAAAGATAATTCGCTTCATCCTGTCCAAGCAGCTATGGTTAAATATCATGGATCTCAATGTGGATTTTGTACACCTGGTTTTGTAATGTCTTTATTTTCAATGTTTAAAAATTATACCAAATTGAAAGAAGATATAATTAAAGATTCAATATCAGGAAACTTATGTCGTTGCACTGGTTATCAACCCATAATTAAGGCTGCAAAAAGTTTAAGTTCAAAAAATAAAATTGATCATTTTTCTAAAAATAAAAAGAAAACAATTTCTCAATTACAAAAAATAAAAAATGAAACTATTGTTATATATAAACGAAACAGGAGGTATTTTGCTCCTCGCTACATTTCAGAATTGAAAAAAGTTCTTAAAAAAAACACAAATTCATATTTACTTAGCGGAGGGACAGATTTATCTCTATTAGTTACTAAGGATAGAAAAGATATTAATTCTATTATTTACATGAATTCAATAAAAGAATTAAATTATATAAAAAATAATAAAGAGTTTATCGAAGTAGGAGCCACAACTCCTTTAATTGAATTTGAAATATACATAAAAAAATATTATCCAGATTTTAATAAAATTCTTAGACGTTATGGATCTACCCAAATAAGAAATGTAGCAACCATTGCTGGTAATATAGCCACGGCATCTCCAATAGGAGATAATCTACCTTTATTGTTAGCGCTAGATTCGAAGGTAGTTTTACAAGGTATAAAGAAGAATAAAATTTTACCAATTAATGATTTTTTTATAAGCTACCGCAAAACCAAACTAAAACCTGGACAGTTTATTCATTCTATCAGAATCCCTATTCCTGATAATAATATTTTTAAAGCTTATAAAATATCTAAACGATTCGACGATGATATATCCTCAGTGTGTGCTGCTTTTAATTTAAAAATTGAAAAACAAAAAATTATAAATGTAAAAATTGCATATGGAGGAATGTCTGCGATTCCTAAAAGGGCGACTTATTGTGAAAAAGTACTTTTAAACTCTTCTATTACAAAAGAAGTAATAGAAAAAGCAAAGAATGCCTTAGAAAAAGATTTTGTACCAGTTAGTGATATGCGTGCAAGCAGAAATTATCGAAATGTAATTGCAAAAAATTTATTAGAAAAATGTTTTTTAGAAATTAATGGCAAAAAATTAATTGGAATATACAGTTAAATGGATAAAGAAATTTTTATAAACGAACAACGACCACACGAAAGCAGCATAAAACATGTTAGTGGTAAGGCTTACTATACTGATGATATTTCAGAGCCTCCAGGCACTTTATATGGTGCGATTGGATGGAGCAAAAAAGCTCATGCTGTAATAAAAAAAATGAATCTTGAGGAGGTTGAGAAGAGCGAGGGTGTGGTTTCTGTAATTACATCAAAGGATATAGCGGGGCGAAATGATGTAGGTCCCGTATATGATGGAGATCCTATATTCCCTAAGAAAGTCGAATATTTTGGTCAGCCACTATTTGCGGTTGCAGCCACATCAACAGAACTTGCAAGAAAAGCAGTTTTAAAAGCTAAAATTTCTTATAAAAAATTAAAGGTAATAAATAACATTAAAGATGCATTAAAGAAAAAATCATTTGTTTTGAAAGAAAGAAAAATCCAAAAAGGCGAACCTACAAAAAAAATTAAAGAGTCAACTTACAAATTAAAAGGAAATTTTACTACGGGAAGCCAAGAACATTTTGCACTGGAGGGCCATGTAGCTTTTGTAATTCCTTCTGAGGATAATGATTTTCAAGTATTTTCTTCAACACAACACCCAAGTGAAACGCAACAGATAATAGCAAAAATGCTTAATCAAAAAAGCAATACTATTACAGTTGAGGTAAGAAGGATCGGGGGCGGCTTTGGAGGAAAAGAAACGCAGTCTTTTATATTTGCTGCGATTTGTACTCTTTTAGCTAATAAAACAAAACGTCCAGTAAAACTTAGAGTAGATAGAGATGATGAAATTATTATCACAGGCAAAAGACATGATTTTTATTCTGAATATGAAGTGGGTTTTGATGAACTAGGAATCATCCAAGGACTAAATATTAAATTGGCATCCAAATGTGGAATTTCTCCAGATTTATCAGGAGCTATAAATGAAAGAGCTCTTTTACATATCGATAATGCATATTATCTTGAAAATATATCAGTAGAAAATTTTCTATGCAAAACAAACACTGCTTCAAATACAGCATTTCGTGGTTTTGGAGGGAATCAAGGAATGATGGTTATAGAAAATATTATCGATAATATAGCCCGTTCACTTAAAAAAGATCCGGCCGAAATAAGACGAAGAAACTTTTATCAAAATTATAAGAAAAATATTACCCATTATGGAATGAAAATTGAAGACAATGTGATTCAACCAATTTTTGATAAATTAATAAAATCTTCTAATTATAAAGGACGCAGATTAGAAATAAAAAAATTTAATTCAATAAACAAATATGTAAAAAAAGGTAT
>Ga0066850_10001776_pt1 | contig 11149 bp, 13 predicted proteins | sample ETNtaG_4_FD_67282 | JGI IMG/M metagenome (GOLD analysis project Ga0066850, IMG submission 67282) | Marine microbial and viral communities from oxygen minimum zone, Eastern Pacific Ocean - ETNP201406SV67 | ecosystem: Environmental > Aquatic > Marine > Oceanic | place: Pacific Ocean: Eastern... | reverse complement strand
TATTTCAATGTTGGTATTGCAGTTAGTTTCTAATAGTAGAGTTCGGGGGGGTTGAAATATATTCCCCCACTTTATTAAAAAATAGAGATACTTATAATAAAGAGGTTATAAAATTTACCAAAACGTCTATTACGAAAGTCGTAAAAATAAAATGCATATTTGGGATGATAAAAAAGGTCATTTGACTTTTCCATACAAAAGGTATGCATATACTAAAAATCAATATGGAACTCATGTGTCATTATATGGTGATAAACTTAAAAGGGTTTTTAAATTTAATAAGGATGATCATAATTTATTTGAAAGTGATGTAAATCCAGAAATGAGAACACTTGTTGATACCTATATGGATAGTGATGAACCTTCTGTTGGTCATACAATTATGTATTTTGACATCGAGGTTGAAGTTACAGAAGGATTTCCAAGTCCAAAGAAAGCAGATAATGTTATAACTTCAATTGCTTTGTATGATAGTATAATGAATGAATATTCTTGTTTTGTATTGGATAAAAAAGATAGAATACAAAATTTTAAAGAAAGAAATGAAACAATAGAAGTTTTTAAAACTGAACATGAGTTATTAAATAGATTTTTTGCAAAGTACCTTGAAGTTAGACCAACTATACTTAGTGGCTGGAGTATTGATCATTTTGATATTCCATACCTTTATAATAGGGCATGTAAGATTCTTGGAGAAGATATAGCAAAGTGTTTATCTCCAATTGGAGAAGTACGTTGGAATACATATAGATCCCGTTATTCTATAGCTGGAGTATCAAGTTTAGATTATTTAGCTTTATATAAGAAATATACTTTTGTAGATCAATCTTCATATAGATTAGATTCAATTGGACAATATGAATTGGGAGATAAGAAAGTAGAATATGAAGGTACATTAAACGATTTATATGAAAATGATATTAATAAATTTGTAAAATATAATATTCATGATGTTAGACTTGTAAAAAAATTGAATGATAAGTTAGATTTTATTGAAATTGCAAGAGCAGTTTCTCATATTGGTCATGTTCCATATGAAGATATATATTTTAGTAGTAGATATTTGGAAGGAGCTGTTTTAACACATTTAAAGAAATTAAATATTGTGGCTCCAAATAAAGATCCTAAAGGAAGGGATAATATGAACGGTGATGTTAAATTTGTTGGAGCATATGTTCAGGATCCACAAAAGGGGAAACATGATTGGGTATATGATTTAGATATTACTTCTATGTATCCGTCTATTATTATGAGTTTAAATATATCTCCAGAAACAAAAATTGGTAAAGTTGTTGGGTGGAATTCAGAAGAATTTATCAAAGGTAAAAATAAGACATATTCTGTTCATATGAATGGTAAGAAAAAAGGACAACTTACTGAAACCGAACTAAGAGAGTTTTTTGATAATAATAAAGTATCTATTTCTTCTAATGGAGTTTTGTATAAAACAGATAGGCCAGGCCTTATTCCAGCAATGTTATCTAAATGGTTTGATCAACGAAAAGAATATAGAAAACTTATGAAGAAGTTTGGTGAAGAAGGTGATGAGGTCAAGTATGAATATTTTTATAGGAGACAATATATTCAAAAAATTATATTAAATTCTTTTTATGGTGTATTGGGATTACCAGTATTTAGGTTTTATGATTTAGATAATGCAGCATCGGTCACGGAAACAGGACAATCGTTAATTAAATTTACAAAGAAAATTGCTAATCATTTTTATAATAGAGAACTTGGTGAAAGTAAAGACCATTGTATTTATATTGATACAGATTCGGTTTTTTATTCAGCAGTTCCTTTAGTAAAACATAGATTTAAAGGTAAGGAAATGAGTGATGTAATGATGACACAAAGGATTTTGGATATAGCATCTGAGGTTCAAATGTATTTAAATAGTAGTTATGATTATTTTGCTAAAAGATTTTGTAATTTACAAACACATAAATTTGATATTAAACAAGAGGTTATTGCTAAAAGTGGATTGTTTATTGTGAAGAAAAGATATGCAATGAGAATTATAAATGAAAATGGTCGTAAGGTTGATAAGATTTTAGTAAAAGGGTTAGATACGGTAAGAAGCAATTTTGCAGAATCATTTAGAGAATTAATGAAAAGTGTTTTGGATGATATATTATCTGATGTTCCTCGTGATAAAGTTGATGAAAGAATTATTAAATTTAAAAAAAGTATGTCGTTAATTGATTTTGATAAAATATCAAATCCAACTGGAGTAAAGGGGATATGGAAATATTTAAAAAAGGATGAAGAAAATACTTCAGTATTTTCAAGAATTCATAAGGGAGCTCCAGTTCATGTTAAGTCTGCTATTGCTTATAATGATTTATTAAAGTATTATAAGAGAGAAAATAAATATGCTTATATCCAAAATGGAGAAAAAATAAAATGGGTCTATCTTAAACAGAATTCGTTTGGATTAAATGTAATAGCATATAAGGGATATGAAGATCCACCAGAAATTTTACAATTTATTAGAGATAACATTGATCATAATAAAATGTATGAACAATCATTAAAGAAAAAATTACAAATGTTTTATGATTCTTTAAATTGGGGAGTGCCAGTTGATAAGGAACAAAGTCTTGAAAGATTTTTTTGATTTTAAGAAATTTCAAACATAGTTAATAATAAGGAGAAATAAAAAATGGAAAAACAAAAGTTACAGAGGTTTATAGATAAGTATCATTTAAGTGGTAATGTAAATAGCGTTGTTTTAAATAGCGTTGGTAATACATTGGAAACAAGGTTTATTACAGGTGATAAATCTTTACTTGGTGAACTATCTATGAATAGTTGGAAATTTGAAGATATAAATTTGGGTGTATATGATACCGAACAATTTTCGAGATTGTTGGGTGTTTTAAGTGATGATGTTCAAATAAAATTAACTAAATCTGGTGATAAAGCAATATCGTTAGAAGTATCAGATAGTTATTCTAAGTTTAATTTTATGTTGTCTGATTTATCAGTTATTAATACTCCACCAGAGTTGAAAACTCTTCCAGAATTTCAACTTAAAATTAAAGTAGATACTCGTTTTATTACTACTTTTATTGCAGGTAAATCTGCTCTTCCAGATACGGATACTTTTAGTGTTTTATCTAATAATGATGTAGTTAAACTTGTAATAGGTCATTCATCAATTAATACAAATAAAGTTACTCTTCCTGTTGAAACTGAAACATATGAAGATATTGATATTGTTTCATTTAATGCTGAGTTGTTTAAAGATGTTTTGACAGCTAATAAGGAATGTGAAAGTGCAGTACTTGAAATAAGTGAATCGGGATTAGCACGAATTAATTTTAAGGTAGATGAGTATGATGTTACATATTATCTTGTTGCAGTTCGGGCAGTGTGATTAATTTTGATAATTTTACAATTTTTAGTGAAGAACATTTTCATCCTTGGATAAGTAAACTTACACCACTTGAGGAACATAAAGGTTATTTACTGAAACGTGATGATAGATTTAATTTATGTGAGATAAATGGCGGTAAGTTAAGACAGTGTTCTAAATTAGTATATGATAATTTAGATTATATTAAAGGTGAATGTAAGAGTGGTATTTTAACTGCTTCTGGATTACCTTCACCACAACCAGCAATTGTAAGTGCAGTCGCAAAGTATTTTGGATTAAAATGTGTAGTAACTATTCCACATTATCCAGATCATCTTAAAGATTTCAATAGAATAAATGCTTCGTTATCTCAAAAGTTAGGGGCTAAAGTTTATGGAGTTGGGAATCCGAATTTAAGTGGTCCTGAATTAGATGCAAAAAAATTAGTTCAAGAGTTGGGATATTTCCAAATAAAGTTTGGTATGAATGGGTATGATGTAATGAGAACAGTTGCTAATCAAGTTGAAAATATACCAGATGAACTTGAAAATTTGGTGTGTATTGCTGGAAGTGGGTTGTCTTGTCTTGGCGTTATGATGGGAATTAGAAAATTTAACAAAAATGTAAAGAATGTATATGCAGTATACTTATCAGACTATATGAATAAGAATAAGAAAATGTGGTACGATAAGTTATCAGAAGAAGAAAAGTATGATGGTAATCTTCATATGGTAAAGTCAGAAATTTCATATCAAGTTAAACATAAAATTGATAATAGTTTTAAATTTGATTTGACTTATGAAAGTAAAGCTTGGGATTGGATGGTTAAAAATATAAAACCATCCTTAGATACTTTGTTTTGGGTAGTTGGACGGAAGATATATGATTTATCAGTTATAGAAAAAATAGATTGGCATAAAAGTTATTATGAACAAACGTTGGATATTCAAAGAGAAAATAGAATAAAACCAAAAGAACACGGATTTTTTTAAAATGTATTTAAGTTATTTTGATAGATTTAGAGATATGGAGCCTTATCTTTTTATAGATGAAAAAGAGTGGGAACATATAAAAGAAACATTTGATAAACAAGATGTAAAAGAAAGTCTTGCTAAAGTTGCAATGACATATGAGATTCCATATGCAGAGATTACAAAAAAAGATGCATATAAAGGTTATATGAAATTGAAAGGTATGAGACATAATGAAATTTTAGTTGATGGTGAATGGTTTGCTCGTGAGGGAACGGAATATAGATATGATTTGACATTTGAAGGTAGACAACAATATTTTAGAAGATTGAATAAAGGTAATGATGCAAGTAATTATTTTCAACAAAAAAATCGTTGGAGTGTTGATGGTTCTGTAAGTCCAGGTCCAGAAAGAACTTGGGGTAATGAAAAATTTATGACAAGTTTGATGGGAGCCGCATATACACTAAAAGTTCCAAAAATAAATCGTAATGTTTTAAGAACTATGGTTGGGTTGAGAAAATATATTTGTGCTCAATTTAAACCAAATGTAGCTAAAATTTTATATGATAAACTTAATAGTTGTAATGTTTTAGATTTTAGTGCTGGGTGGGGTGATAGATTGGCTGGATTTTATGCTAGTGAAACATCAAGATATTATTTAGGAATTGATCCAAGAAAAGAAAATCATCCAATATACAAAGAACAATCAGATTTTTATGAAACACATCGAGGATTTTTTGAAGTTGAAAAGGAAGCTAATTTTATTTGTAGTCCAGCAGAAGATGTAGAGTTTGAAAGTTATGAAGATATTTTTGATACTGTATTTACTTCACCACCATATTTTAGTGTAGAAAGATATAGTTATGATGATACACAAAGTTGGGTTAGATATAAAGATATTGATGATTGGAATAGAGATTTTTTACAAAAAACTATTAAAAATTTATGGTGTTCTGTGAAATCTGGTGGATATTTATTAGTAAATATATCAGATGTATATACAAATTCAAAATGGTCAACTGATCGTGGTTGGTTAGAAATTTGTAATCCAATGAATGATTTTATCTCAGGTTTTACTGATAGTAAATATAAAGGTTGTATAGGAATGGAACTTGCTAAGAGGCCAAATAGTGGTGGAGCAGGAACGGCTAAATCTGACTCTTATACAGAAGAAGCTCTTAAAAAATCAGAGGAAACTAAGGATAAAGTTTTTTGTGAGCCTATTTGGATATGGAAAAAGTTATGAATAAAGAACACACAATTTGGGCAGAAAAATATAGACCAACTTCGTTAGATACTTATATAGGAAATGAACATTTAAAAAGTAAGGTTGAAATTTATCTTAAAGATGGTGATATTCCACATTTATTGTTATATGGACCAGCTGGAACAGGTAAAACAACTTTAGCTAAAATATTATCTAATAGTATTGAATGTGACTATCTTTATATTAATGCTAGTGATGAGGGTGGTGTAGATAAGGTAAGAAATAAGATAAAGAATTTTACTTCTACAATTGGTTTTAAGGATTTAAAGGTGGTTATTCTTGATGAAGCAGATTTTGTAACACCAGAAGGACAAGCTGCACTTCGTAATTTAATGGAAACATTTGCAAAACATTCTAGATTTATTTTAACTTGTAATTATTCAGAAAGAATTATTGATCCAATTCAATCTCGGTGTCAATCGTTTCAGATAATTCCACCATCTAAAAAAGAAGTAGCTCTTAAAATTCAAGATATATTAGATGCTGAAAAAATTGAGTATTCACTTGATGATATAGTATTGAATGTTAATAGTGGATATCCTGATATTAGACGGACAATAAATTCAATTCAAAGACAATCTATAAATGGAAAACTTGTGGTTGATAAACGAAGTATTATTGAAAATGATTATAAGTTGAAGTTGTTAGAAATTTTAAAAACTCAGGATAAGAAAAATGCATTTGGTAATATTAGAATGTTATTATCAGATAGTAAGATTAAAGATTATGCGGATTGTTTTAGATTATTATTTGATTCAGTTGATGAGTATGCAAAAGGACATATATCAACAGTAATTTTGATATTAGCAGAAGGACAAAGAAATGATGTATTAGTTCCAGATAAAGAAATAAATTTTATGGCAACAATTATAAATGTATTAAAGGTTATAAAGTGAAGGATTTAAATATGAAAGTATTAGTTATAGGGGATAGTTGTGAAGATGTTTTTATTTATGGTGATATAGAAAGAATAAGTCCAGAAGCACCAATCCCAGTTTTTAAACCAACACACGAAAAGTCAAATAGTGGTATGGCGAAAAATGTTTCCAGTAATGTGGAATCATTGGATATGGTTATTCACACCGTAACAAATAAAAATTCAATTATAAAAAAACGATATGTAGATAATCGTTCAGGTCAGATGGTTTTAAGAGTTGATGAACATGATTATTGTGATAGAATTGATAATAATTTGTTGAGTGGTCTTGTAAAGAATAGATTTAAACAACCACCATTTGGATTTGAGTCACAAAGAGAATTTCATTATGATGCAATTATTATTTCGGATTATTGTAAAGGATTTTTAGAAGAAGAAGATATACAATATATTTGTGAGAATAATGAGAATGTATTTGTAGATACCAAAAAGAAACTTGGTGAATGGATTAAAGATGCAGATTATATTAAAATAAATGAATTAGAATATTTGAAGAACCACGAGGTACTATCAGAAAATGGATTTGAAGAAAAACTTATTGTTACTTTGGGGAGTAATGGTTGTAGATATAAAGGTTTAGAATATCCAGTTAAAAAAGTGCCTGTTAGAGAGATAAGTGGAGCAGGAGATACATTTATTGTAGGATTAGTTCGTGGTTATTTAGATACAAATAACATATATGAAGCAATTAAATTTGCACAAAAATGTGCAAATATTGTTATACAAAAAAATGGAGTATCAATAGTAACAATGGAGGAAATAAATGAATATGAAAGCACAAAAACCGTTACCTAGCCAACAAGTAAAAGTTGATATAACTAAAGCAGAAACTGTAAAATGTGAGTATTGTGGTAATGCTTTATTTATCAGTTCGACTATTATAAAACGACTTTCAGCTTTACTTTCACCTACAGGACAAGAAGCAATAATTCCAATTGATGTTTATAGTTGTGGAGATTGTGGACAAGTTCCAAAAACAATGTTAAGTGGAACAGGGATAGATGTAGAAGAAATAAATAAATCTGAAAAGGATTCATTTTCACGACCAGATTTAGAGAGATAAAGATTAGAATATAGATAAACCTTGTATGGCTTGTCTTGATGGACACTATGTAATTAATGGTAGAAAAGTTCACGAGTTAGTAAAGGAATGAATAAATAATAATGGATAAATTACAAGAACTATTAATAATTACTATGGAAGAATGTGGTGAGTTAATACAAGAGTGCTCCAAAAGTATCAGAAAAAAAGATTATTATGGTAATGAAAGATTAACTGAGGAAGTGGGTGATGTTATGTGTATGATAGAGTTGTTACATTCTTATGATCTTATTAGTTTTGATGAAATAGAAGAACGAGCCAAAGTTAAAAAAGAAAAACTTAAAAAGTGGAGTAGTTTAATATGAAACCGAGTTGGCGAATGAAAGTTATTATAAAATTAGTTGATGAGAATCCTAATGATATGCAGTTAGGAGAACTTGTTAGACAATATATAAGAGAACAGTATGGGTGGAAGAAAATAAAAAATGAAAAAGTTATTTGATCATTTAAAACATATTACTGAAAAACAAACAGTAGGTTATTGGGATACTTTAAATAATACTGAACAAAAAAGATGGTCAAATTATATGACTCATAGATTTTTGTCTATGAAAATGGAATGGATTGATATGGTAAATGAAATTCAAAAATATAATTTAAGACCTAAAGATTTATATAGGTTGTACTCCGATGTACTTCCAAAAGGTAAACAATGGTTAAAATATGTTAAAGGAAAAAAGGATATGAAACATCCAAAATGGGTATTAGAAGTAGTATCAAAATATTATGAATCAAGTCTTACAGAGGCACAAGATTATGCAGAAATATTTTATGCTACCGAACAAGGTAAGGCTAATTTAAAAAGTATACTTCGGAAATATGGATCAGACCCAAAGGAAATCAAGAAACTAAATCTACCCTAATGACAAGAGTAAACTATGAAACTCTTGGTAAATTTGTAGATTATGATGAAGATGATTTGGAATTTGATAGAGTTGTAAATAATATAGATATCATAGATATTGATTATGGTGTAGAGGTTATATTTAATTATTATCGCAGACATGGTTTTCCACATTATAAGATTCGTAAAGATGAGAAACACAAACATATGAAAAAATTACAAAAGTTTGATGTTTCTACAATATTTGAAGGAAAGCAGATTATACAAACTATGCATGCTTTAAGATTAGCATGGTCATATTTTCCATTTTTTTGGGAAATTAAATGTGGTAATTCTATGAAATCACCAATGGAAACTTTTAAGGATGATAAGGGATTTAAATCTACTATTAAAAAGTGTTGGAAGTGGGAACTTAAACATTGGGGTGGTGATGATCCTGAGTATAAACCCCATAAATTTCATGAAAACAGGCTTAGACAGTCTATTAAGATTTACACAGGCACTCAATCAGTATCCAACTTTCGCCCAACAGCAGCTAAACTTATTTATGAAAAATATGGTGGTCCAGTAATTCGTGATATGTCGTGTGGTTGGGGAGGAAGGTTATTGGGATTTCTTGCATCATCAAATACTAAACATTATATTGGAACTGAACCTTCCACCAGGACTTATAAGGGTTTGTTACAAATGAGCGAAGATTTTTCTTATTTTGATAAGAAAGTTGATATTTATAAACAAGGTAGTGAAGATTTTGTACCTGAAAAAGAATCTCTCGATTTATGTTTTACTTCACCACCATATTTTGATACTGAAAAGTACTCAGATGAACTAACTCAAAGTTATATAAAGTATCCTACTCAAGACGAGTGGGTAAATGGTTTTCTTAAAAAGACTATGAAAAATTGTTATTATGGATTAAAAAAAGATTGTTATATGTTAATTAATATATCAAATACACCAAAATATAAATTTATAGAAGAATCTACTATAGAAAAAGCAAAAGAAGTCGGATTTGTACATGAAGATACATTACAACTAACACTTTCAGCTGTTATGGGAGATGGATATAAATATGAACCAATATTCGTTTTTAAAAAATAGGAGAAAATATGTCTGAACAACGAGATATGGAAAAGTTATTAAAGGTAAATTATGCAAATATGGAAGGAATAGATACAGAAACACAAATACTATTCAAGCAATTAGAATGGGGTATTAATTTAGGTACAAATACTATGTATTTAACTTATGATATAGATATAGACCAGTTATATTCAGTAATGACTCGATTTGATAATTTATCAAGACATAATGAAAGTCAAGATTTAAATTTGATTATTTCGTCATATGGGGGTGATGTGTATTCGATGTTAGGAACGATAGATTATTTTCGTTCTTTACCAGTTAAAGTTAATACACATTGTTTTGGAGCAGCAATGTCAGCTGCTGCTGTGATATTATCATGTGGAACAGGCGTACGGTCAATGAGTAAACATTCAACCGTAATGATACACGAAGGGTCAGCATTTGAACATGGTAAAACTTCTGATGTTGTTAAGGGAGCTGACCACCTAAAACTTTTACAGAAAAGTATTTGTAAAATTCTTGGGGAAGTTACAAAGAAAGATAAAGAATTTTGGGAAGATATTTCCAAACAAGATACATATCTAACTGCAAAAGATGCGTTAGAGTATGGTATAGTAGATAAAGTAACATAGGAGATAAAAAATGACTACATTTCTTAAAGATAGTAAGAAAAAAGTAATATATGGAAATGATGGTGAAGGTGATTCAAGGCTTAGTTCAAGTGAACGTTCAAATAATTCAGTTGTAAAACAAATGGAAGAAGAATGGCCACAAATGACCAAAGAGTTCAAGAAGATTCAACGAGAACAATATGAATTGTTCTTACACAAACAACACGATTATGGTCCAGGTAACATTTCAGTTGGAACGCAATTACAAACTAAAGAAGAAGTAAGATTATCCCTAATGGGTCTTTTTTTCAGGATGAATGACAAAATACAACGAGTTAAAACATTACTGATGAATAACAGAGAGTCAGCTGTAAAAGACGAACCATTAGAAGATGCATTTCTTGATGTATCCAACTATGGAATAATGGCAACAATAGTTAGTCGTGGTAAATGGGGAAAGTAAGTTATAGTCAATTGTCTATGTGGACTCAATGCCCACATAGATGGAAACTAAATTATATAGACGATCTTGGTACATTTACTGATAACATCTATACTTTATTTGGGACATCTGTGCATGAAACTATACAGGCATATCTTGTGTGTTATTATGGTAAGACTATTAAGGAAGCAGATTCATTACCTATGTATGATATTTTACAATATAGAATGGAAACTAATTATAAAGATGCAGTAGAGAAGTCTGAAGAGGAGTTAGATATTACTTTAGGTGATATGAAATCTTTTTATAAAGATGGTTGTGATATTATAGATGAATTTATAAAACACAAATCAAGTCATTTCCCAAAGAAAAATACAGAGTTGGTGGGTATTGAGATTAGTTTGAATGAAGGACTTGATAAAAATATTGAATTTAGAGGATATATGGATGTGGTGATTCATAATAAGAGTACTGGTCGTATAAAAATTATAGATATTAAAACATCTACAATGGGTTGGAATAAAT
>Ga0066850_10001765_pt1 | contig 11184 bp, 11 predicted proteins | sample ETNtaG_4_FD_67282 | JGI IMG/M metagenome (GOLD analysis project Ga0066850, IMG submission 67282) | Marine microbial and viral communities from oxygen minimum zone, Eastern Pacific Ocean - ETNP201406SV67 | ecosystem: Environmental > Aquatic > Marine > Oceanic | place: Pacific Ocean: Eastern... | reverse complement strand
AAATAAATAGATACTATTATATTTATTGGGTTGTAGAATTTTTTTATGCCGAGTTCATAAAATATTTTCCAGCACATAAATAGAACAGGAAAATAAAGACTTAAACTTGGTTTTTTATTTCCAATTCCTCTAGGACTGCGAAATCTTGAGGTTAATTGTTTATATTTTGATTCCCATGTTTCAAAACTTTCTTCTTCGTCTCTAAAATATCTTCTATCACGCAATACCTCATCAACTCTAATAATTTTTCCTAATCTTGAAATCTGATAAATAAGGAAAACATCAGCCCAAAGCATTGAATCAGAAAAAAGTGTTGTCTTTTTTAATATCTCTCTATCAAACATTCCCATTACCATATCTCCACTACCTTTTATTATCCAAGGCAATTTCAATAATCTTAATAATGAATTTTTGTTCAACAATTGAAATCCAGTATTCTTTTTATGGATTATGACTTCGCTATTTTTATCAATATTAGATACGTTCGAAAAAACCAGCGAAATATTTTTTGAACTTGTAATTTTCTTCAGTAATTCTTCAACAAAGTTCCTATTGTACCTATCATGTGCACCTATCCACACAAAATATCTTCCTGTAGATTTTTTAAATACTAGATTAAAATTATTTGAGCCTCCGATATTTTCATCATTTTTAAATATTTTTATTCTTTTATCCCTTCGAGAATATTTTTCTAATTTTTCATAACTATCATCATCAGATCCATTATCAATCGCTATGATTTCAATATTTTCATAAGTCTGTTTTATTAATGAAAGTATTGTTTCATCAAGGAATTCTGATTCATTATAAACGGGAAGGCCTAAGCTAATTTTAGGTTTAATATCTGACATTTTGAATGTTTATTCTACATTATATATAAATTAATTTCCTTCTCTGGCAACAAGTGAACATGAATTAAGAGTCAATTTTGTATAAGATAAGAATATGGGGAAATTACTTAAATATATTTTTATAATTTTTCTATTGCTATTTTTTACTCCCATACTTTCTGTTCAAGCCGATCAATTTGAAATCAAAGATGATCTAATTAAATTTTTTGATAAGCCTACTCTGGATGGAAGAATGGTGTTTTCGGTCAAACTAAAAGATAAAAATAATCATGATCTATGGGTAATGGATGCAAACGGAGGTAATATACGCCATCTGACTGATACAGATTATAACGAAATTGACCCTACGATATCACCAGATGGACAATATGTTGCTTTTGCACATGATGCGAATGGAGGTTGGAGAATAGCAGTAATGGAAATAGATGGCGACAGGAATGCTAAACCATGGCCTATCACTTTTTACGATGACCAAAGATATCCGGATTGGGGAGATAATGGGCTGATTGCTTTTCAGTCAAACCAAGAAGGTAAGTGGAGTATATGGTCTAAAGACCCCTTTATGAAAGGAAACCTTGAGGGGGCCGATAAGAGAGAGGTTTCAAATGTGTGGGGCGGCAAAAACATTGAAAATGATGTTAAGCAACCTGCATGGAGTACAGATGGCAGGTTTTTAGCATTTGCAACAAATCGTGATAATAATAATTCTAATAATAAAATAAATAAAATTTGGTATAAAAATACCTTAGATGGATCGTCGAGTTCAATTCCAAATAATATGGTAAAACAAGGAGATTCACCTGAATTTTACAAAGGAAGAAATTGGTACCCAAATGCAAATGGTCTTCCTGTAATTACGTTTGTACAAATAAAGGATGGAAGGCCAACTATAAGATGGACAAACATAGATGGATCGGGAGGTGGAAGAATTACCGATAAAATGCCTGGCAATGTTTCAGCAAAGAACCCTAAATTAGGCCCCGAAAGATCACAAGAAGTACTGGCTTTTCTTACAGAAACAAGTCCTAACTATTGGCAAATTGCAACAATGGATATTCACAGAGGACAAGACATGCCTCCTTTCAACGTTACTCCCCCTTCAATGGATGCATCTATAAGCTCCTTCGATTGGGGACCTTTTCCAGGAAGGAATACTAGATCAGGCTCTCAAGGTACTCAAGTAAATCCGGGAGGCACGAAAAATGAAATGAGTGATTTTGATGAGGAGAGGCGGATTAAGCAGAATGAATTTAATAATGAAATGAGTGATTTTGATGAGGAGAGGCGGATTAAGCAGAATGAAGTTGAAAATGAAATGAGAAGGTTAGAGGAAGAACAAAGACGTGAAAGAGAGAAAATGGAGATGGAATTTCGAAACAGACAAGATTTATCTCGAGAGGAAGAAAATAGGCTAAGACAAGAGATGGATATGGAGATGGAGAGAGAAAGGATGGAGATGGAGAGAGAAAGGATGGAGATGGAGATGGAGATGGATATGGAGAGAATGGAACAACAAAGAGAAATGATGAAAAGCATGGATGGTTCAGGAGGTCGTGACGATTTTTCTCAGCTTGATGAAAGATGTTTTATTGAAAATGAAGAGGAATCCAGAGGTCTTTTTGGAAATATAGAAATAGGGTCTGAGATTGATTGCAATGAAACCCAAGGAATGCAAGATAGACTTAAAGACCCAACTACACTAGCTATGCTTGGTCTTGTTGTAACGGTTGGCGCCACAATGCTTCAAATGTTTAGAGGAAATTGAAATAATTTCAACTTCCTCTAATTGAATAAAATATCTAAAAATAGTTATTTAGAAAATTATCCCTTAACCATTCCTCTGCCAATAATTATTGACCATATTGTGTAAATAATAAAACACAATCCAGTTGCAATATTAATTGTATTTGCTTGATCTGGAGCAAAAGGAACTATAAATGCAGTTATAAAAACCACAGTTGCAGCAAGAGCTGCCCCTATCGACAAAGTAGAATTCAATTCTTCTCTAGTTGATGCTCCCAAAGCGATAAATATCCCGCCTGCTCCAAAAAGTGCTGTGGCTGGAATATTAATCGAAAAAAATGCTTGTGCAAGAGCTTCACTTGTTCCAACTCCAGATGAAATTCCAACACCAAATCCACTAGCAATGCTCCATCCAGTAACCGCAACAAATACAAATGGCATGCCAGTTCTAGCCATCGCATGACCATTGCCGCCTTCCATTGACTGCACGAAGTACATTAACCCTGAAACTAATGTTATCAAGCCAAGAGGGACTAATAATCCAGTAATGATTCCTAACTCAGGATTATCGACTAAAACTTTCATAACTTCTGCTGAATTTGTTGGGTCAGGCGTGCCTCCTATACCAAGCACTCCCCCCGGTTGAATAAAATAAGCAACAAGCGCAATAATAGGACCAAATATTAAACAGTATCCGGCCATTTTTTTTGCATCCAATGTACCCATAATTACCTCCAAATATAATTTTTATAAGTAAATTAATCTTATATAATTAAATTTAAACAAACAAATAACTATGAATATAAAAATATTTATACCAATTTATATTATTTTCCTGATTGGGTGTTCCCCAGAAATAGTAGAAAATCAAGTAATTATTAATGAAAATATAATTGATAATTATAAGGATTATGAGTTAGATGAATCTCAAACTCTGCTAAACAAAATAAATCTAAATAAATCTTTCGATAGCCCATGGGGATTTGATTTTATTAATGATAATGAAATAGTAATTACAGAAAAAAATGGCAAATTATCACTAGTTAATCTTTCAAGTGAAGCCGTCTCTGAAATAGATCACCAAATTCCTTCAGTGCAGCATGGCCAGGGGGGCCTGCTAGACGTAATAAAACACAATGACTATCTCTATGTTTCGTTCACAATTAAAAATGATCAAAAGAAATATACTACCGCAATTGGAAGGGGTAAATTTATAAGTCCATTTAATGATTTGGATGATTTTGAAATATTATTTGTCGCCAAACCTTTCTATTCGGACGGAAAGCATTTTGGCTCCAGGATAATAATAAAAAATGATCATATTTATGCTTCAATTGGAGAGAGAGGGCAAGGAGATGTATCTCAAGAATTAGATTCACATGCCGGGAGCATAATAAGAATTAACTTAGATGGCACAATTCCTGAAAATCCTTATTCTAATAATGAAGGCGCACTACCAGAAATATTTATGATAGGAGTAAGGAACCCTCAAGGGATGGCATTATCAAATGATAATAAAGTTTATATAAGTAATCATGGCGCCAAAGGTGGTGATTTTATTGGCTTAGTTGATGCTAAAAAAAATTATGGATGGAATGAAATTGGATGGGGGGGAACAAACTATACTGGATTTCAAATTGGAGAAGGAGATGCTTTTAATGATCAATTCTATAAGCCTATTTTATCTTGGGTTCCCTCTATAGCGCCAAGCGATATCATTTTTTATAAAGGCAAGGAATTCTCAGATTGGAATGGAGACCTAATTGTCACATCTTTAAAATTCAAAATGCTAATAAAATTAGAATTCGAAGATAGAAAAGTTAACAACAAAGTGATTGTTCTTAAAGATAAAATTGGAAGAATCAGGGATGTGGATGTAAATTCTAAAGGTGAGATATTTTTAATATCAGATGAGAAAAATTCAAGCTTATGGAAATTAAATTCTAAATAAATTAATTAAGCTTGCAACGCATTAATTTATTTAATATTCGCGATTAATTCGTCACATACTTCAATCTGTCCTTGGCAAATCACAATAGCATTGCCAGCAACCACATAAGCCCCATATCCAGCAGTAGAAGTTGCAGATTCAGAGCTCTTTACTTCTATTAAAGCATTAGTAAAAGCTATAACCGTATTGATTGTTTTTTCTGCAGTAGGGACTCCATAAGTTATCGCATCAGAATGGGATTTATAAAATCTTACTTCCACATCTTTTGGTCCTAAAGAGCTTTTAAAAAATCCAAGGTGAACTTCTGTTGCTTCAGGTGTAATTTTCTCTCCTGTTTTTTTATCCACAGCATCTGCCTTTAAAGATTTAGGTTTCTTTAGGCCTGCTTCTTCAAATGCAGAAATTGAGTAAGTATTACTTTCATTAACTATTCTTGATGTAACAATTCCTTCATCTCCTGAGGAAGGGCTTGAATCAGCGCTATCCGCACAACTCAAAACAGTAATGCAACTTAAAGCTGTTATTAAAATTAAAGTTTTTAGATACATAATTAATAAAACCTCTACATAAATACTAAATTAATATTTTATAAAGATCTATTTATTCGAATTAAAATACATAAATAAGGATTAAAAACGTTACGATTGCTACTATGAAAATCATTAGATTATTCTTATTGAACATATTCATGGCTAGATCTCTAAATTAAAGATTCTTTAATTATAGTTCTTATATCTTTACTTAGTCTTCTTGTTTCTTCTGATTCTAAAACTTGAGTCATAAATACAACTGAGCATCCATTAGTTGGGCTAACAAAAAATAATGTACTAGCTGCTCCACCCCATCCAAAATCACCTTTAAAACTATTATTAGGGTTTGCAGACGGATCAACAACTATCGAGCCTCCCAAACCATAACCAATTCCCCTGTAATATTCCTCTCCTGCTAATGGAAATTTTGATAATTGAGTCATATCAAGATTATCTGGAAGATGATTACTCATCATAAGATCTGCAGTTTTTTTAGAAACCAATAAGTCATTACTACCTAATTTAGAATTTAATAATTCAGATCCAAACTTCTGATAATCTTCAATTGTTGATAGTAAGCCTCCGCCACCAGAAAAGCAGGCAGGCTTATTAAAAAAATCTATGTCCTTTATTTTTGAATTTCTATCATTAACCAATTTTTCATAAGAGTCTTTTTTAATATTCCATCTATAGCATGGAGCAAATCTATCTTTTTTTTCTGCATCTAAATAAAAAGAGGTGTCTGTCATGCCAAGTGGGCCAAAAATATTATTACTCAAGTATTCTTCAAGTGAAGTATCTGAAATTCTTTCAATAATGAACCCTAATATATCTATAGAAAGTGAATAATTGTAATGATCGCCTGCAGAAAATTCTAAAGGGGTATTAGATAACAAATTAATTATCTCATTTGAACTAAGGGTGCCATTAGGGCCTCTAGAATCTACCACATTTTCAATTCCTATTCTCACATACTCTTTGTCGACAGGTGTTTGCTTCTGAAGACCATAAGTTAGACCTGAAGTATGAGTGAACAGATCAGTCATTTGCATATCTCTTTTAGGTTCTTCAATTTGAAAATTACCATTTGCCCCTGACTTATAAACCTTAATATCATTCCACTCAGGAATATACTTACTAACAGGATCATTTAAATTAAATTTTCCTCTTTCGTGCAACTGCATTGCGGCTGTAGAAACAATAGGCTTGGTCATAGAAAAAATTCTAAAAATTGTATCCTTTGAAAAAGATTTAGACTGATCTTTATCTAAATATTCAGACTGAAAATAGTAACTTTCTTTATTATCTTCATAAATTGATATAGAAAACCCAGGGAAATATTTTGGAACATATTCCTTGGATATAAATTCACCTAAAGATACTAATTTGTCACAATCAAATTTACTCATTTATATCAATAAGCTAGCGCTTTAGATCTGTATGCTGTCCTTAAATCTTCTTGCTGGAATTCCAAAGGTTTTTCTCCTAATGCAAATTCATAAAGTGCAGCTTTATAAATTCCTTCAAGAGTGTAAATTATAGCTACAGAGATTACGGCACAACCAAAACCTATTCCTATTCCTAGCACTTGACTAAATATTCCAAAAAACCAACCTATAGCTAAACTTGCAAGTATTGCTAGTAGTTGAAAAATACCAAAACCAAAATTAGCAATTACTTGATCTCCCCAAGTTTGCTTGAATAAGCTTGTTGATCTTTTTATAGCAGAGATTGGACCTAAATTTTCTGAGACAATAATTGGAACCACAAAGAAAGTCATCATAGCCCAGCCTGCCTGTAGCATGCTTCCCAAAATATTTCTAACTATTCCGTCTCTCCTACTTCCTTTAATTGCCGCAATAAGAATAGCAACTATAGTCACTATGATAGACCAAAAGAAAATATGATGAATATGTTTTAACGCGTGAGATAATCCTGACCTCACATTAGGGTCACCTCCTCTTAATCTTTCAAGTGCAGCAGACACCAAAGCACTATTAAAAAAAACAATTAAAAAGTTAGCAACAAAGATTATTGGTATTAAAGGAGTTGGGTCACCTCCTTGTTCAGGATCCAGATTATCTAAGGCTCCTGTTGTAGAAATAATTAAGAATAATAAACCTACTGATATAGCAGCAAAAATTGGGAAAAAAATTAGTTCTTTATCCTTTTTTAATACATCCGCGCAAGATTTAATCATTTTAAATGTATTTGAAATCTTAGTGCCAAATCCGCCTGAAATCATACCTATCCTTTACTAATTCTTTAAAGTAATTCTAAATTATATTCTAACTTATTTAAACTATTCCATATCGATATTATGAAACTTGAGCAGAATGCGGCAACAATTCTTCTTTGCCCATTGAAACAAGATAGGCTAGATGTTATAAATAATTTAGTTATGAAGTATCTAATATTTATTATATCTTTACTTGCTCTAATTAGCTGTTCTTCTATCGGCAGTGAAAAAGAGTCAACTAAAGTATTTACTATTGATGAAATAAAGTCCTCAGGTTTTAAAGTAAGAGGAAAATTTGAAACTAACTTCCAGGATTCTACTGATTCTACTTGGGGATTCTTTAAAGGGAGAGAGGTTGCATTCATAATGTATCCGTCTATAGAGCTCGCCAAATCAAGCGGCCTTAATACTGCAAAAGAACAAACTGAGAAAATAGAGATAGTAGAAAAAAATATAGGTCATGGACCTAAAGTAGAGAAACTTGCTTGCAGAGGATATAAGCCAGGAGTTGGGGTTTCAGGAAGAGGAGGATTAAAAATTAATTCATCTTTCGAATCTCATTTTGGATTAAACGGAACACTTATAATTAATAAATCTAGTATATTTAACGGAGAGGATGAAAGTATTAATAACGCGCCTCCCTGTGTAAGAAGAGAACCTCTTTATACCCATTATAAAATTTTTGGAAATCTAGTTATTATGGCAGAACCTCTTACAACTGAAGATGAAAATGATACAGCTGATTTCGTAGAGAATATTTCATCTGCCCTACCTGAATAATTAAGGCTTAAGCCCAAAAACAACCCTGAAACCCTTGAGTCTTCTTATAGCTTCATAAAGCAGTATGCATATAAAAGTAGTCAGAGAAAACATTAATATTAATTTTATAAATGGAGCAAGTGTTAGAGGATAGATAATAGTTGCAAGGAATTGCTGAACAGGCATATGAAAGATATACATAGGGAATATGGCTGCTGTCATGTAAGTCAGAACACGATTTTTTTTGTTTAAAAATGAAGAAGCAAGACCTATAAAAGCTAACATCCAACACACTGCCTCAAAAGCTATTAGTATATTGCTCACAACCAATGGGTATGCTCCTAAACCACCTTCCCAAACTGGAAATGAATAAAGAATTAATCTTTGCACGAATAAAGTAATAGCTAAAATTAATGCTATAAATTTTATATTCCTAACTGAATTCCAAAATATATCTCCAGATGATGCGAAAAGAAATCCAATTAAAAAGCATATCAATCCAACAAAGAATCCATGAACATTGAAATCACCAACAGGCAAAAAGGGAAGTCCTGCAAAATTTACGAAATTTGAATAAGATTCTGGATTGAATATTCCAGCAATTACTATCAAAGGTGTAGAAAATAAAAATAACATTATGAATTTATTCTTCAATAAATTATTAAGAAAATTGAATAATTTGGCATTTGTTTTTTTTATAGAAATAATTGGTAGTGCAAGCAATGAATAATAAAAAATTGAATTTAAAAACCATAAATAAGCAGGTGCTGGCCAATATTGAAAATTAATTTTATAAAAATTTGAGAAAATAAAAAAATAAATTGGAGTAATAAAAATACTACAGAAAAATAATGGAATTATTATTCGAACTGACCTTTCTCTAATTAATTGTTGATTGCCTCTTCTTTGAGAAGAAAAATAAAAGGCCATTCCTGCAATTAAAAACAGTACAGGAATTCTCCATATATTCAATGCTTGAGACAAAATCATAAGAAAGTCGGTTCCAGTGTCCTTTTCGGTATTTACAATAAAATATATTGCCTTGGTCTCTGGAGCAAATGAAATAATAATGTGATAAAAAATTAATAATATCAAGGCGATTGACCTTACTGAATCAACTTCATATCTCCTCATAACTAATCTCTTTTATCTGATAGAATATTTTTATGAAAATTAAATTAATAATTTCAGGAATTATTTTACTACTTATATTGGCTTCTTGCTCATCTCAAGAAGCTGAAAATAATAGCGAGGAGAAAATAATTAGTGAAAATGTTTCAGAAATCTCAAACAATAGTTCTGCCTACTTAGAGGTAAATTTTTTACCCAGCTCTACAGCTAGATATCTAGTTAGAGAGCAATTAGCTAATCTTGATTTTCCTATTGACGCGATTGGAGAAACCAATGAGGTTGATGGCTCAATTATGCTAGATAAGAATGGGAATATCATTAATGAAAAATCAATTATTATTGTGAATGTTAAGTCCCTTAAAAGTGATAACGGGAGAAGAGATAAATATATTTCAAGAAAGAGTCTCGAATCAAACACTTACCCTGAAGCTAAGATATCCATAAAAAAGATTGAAGGGTTGCCTTGGCCTCTTCCTGATAGCGGAGAAAGTGACATAACTATCATTGGGGATATGACTGCTCATGGTGTTACAGATCAAATAACCTGGGATACTAAAGTTAATTTCAATAACAATTCCCTAAAAGGACTGGCAAAAACAAATTTTAAATTTGAAAAATTTGATATGGAATTACCAAGAGTTGCAATCGTGCTAAGCGTTGATGACAACATTAGGTTGGAGCTGGATTTCAATGCTGAAATTAAATATTTAGAGTAAATGAAAAAGGTTCTTTTAGTCTCAGACACATGGACGCCTCAGGTTAATGGTGTTGTGACTACTTGGAAAAATCTTATAAGTCATTCCAAAAAGCAAGGTGTGACTTTTGAAATAATACATCCATTTTTATTTAAAAGTTTTGCTTGGCCATTCTATAAAGAAATTAGGTTGCCACTTGTCTCATATAAAACAATAGAAAATAAAATAAATAATATTAATCCTGATTATATTCATGTTGCAACCGAAGGAATTTTAGGATGGCACACAAGAAAATATTGCAATAAAGAAGATATGCCATTTACAACAAGTTACCATACAAAGTTTCCAGAATTTCTTTGGTCGCTATATAAGATTCCGAAGTTTGTTACTTACAAAGTAATAAAGAAATTTCATTCATCTTCATCTAAAATTTTAGTGAATACTCCAACAATGAAAAAAGATCTCCATTCAAAAGGATTCAACAATCTAATTGAATGGACAAGAGGAATCGACAGAAATATATTCAAGCCATCTTTTGATATAACACTAAGAAAAGAAATTGATCCTGAAAATAATAAAAAAATTATTCTTTACGTAGGAAGAATTAGTAAAGAGAAAAATATAAGCTCATTTTGCAAACTTAGTAATAAATCGAATAATTATAAATTTGTAATTGTTGGTGACGGACCTATAAAAGAAAAATTAGAAAAGGCTTATCCAAATATAATATTCCCTGGATACAAGTTTGGTGAAGAATTAGCTAAATACTATTCAATTGCTGATTGTTGCGTATTTCCAAGTGTTAACGACACTTTCGGAAATACCATAATTGAATCAATGGCTTGCGGCACCCCAGTTGCTGCTTTTCCAGTTAATGGTCCAGCAGACATTATTAAGAAAAATCAATCAGGTTTTTTTGATAATGATCTTAATTTAGCTATTGAAAAATCTCTAAAAACTAATAGAGAGGATGTTGTTAATAGTATAGGAAAATACAATTGGGATTTATGCTTAGAAATATTCATTAACACTATAGTTCGACGAAATTAAGAACTAGGTACAACTACAGAATTTATAAAATAAGTCAGCACTACCATAATGATTGTTACTAATAAAATAGATAATGTAATTACCATTGCAATTCTTGTTGTAGAAGGTGTATATCTCATTTCATAGAGTCCAATAGTGCTTGTATATATCCTTGTGCAAATATCCTAGATCTGTATCCACCTAGGTTACCTGGAAACTCTTCATCATTATATATATCTGGACAATGATCATCCAT
>Ga0066850_10001764_pt1 | contig 11187 bp, 10 predicted proteins | sample ETNtaG_4_FD_67282 | JGI IMG/M metagenome (GOLD analysis project Ga0066850, IMG submission 67282) | Marine microbial and viral communities from oxygen minimum zone, Eastern Pacific Ocean - ETNP201406SV67 | ecosystem: Environmental > Aquatic > Marine > Oceanic | place: Pacific Ocean: Eastern... | reverse complement strand
GATGAACATGGTGGGCTGCAAAATTCCCGCAAAAAGAAGAGCACACTCTTCTTTCTGAAGGATCTGAAGCAATCCTCTGGAAGAGCCATTCCGATACAGCCTCATGATGATGCAAGCGACAAGTACCAGCAATAGGGCGAGTGAGCCATATTCTACGAGTGAAGACAACGAAATATCGAGAATATCAAATGGAGCTGTCCAAGTTGCACTTTGCATCCAAGAATGATCCTGAGGATTTCTTTCCCCTCTCATTCCGTTCTTAATCGACCATCTGAATATCAAGACAGTCGGCAATACATGAGGGCCATATGAGGCAAGACACCAGCGTAAGAACTCAGTTCTATGTTTTGCATGGCCATACATGGTTGCCAGAATATGAGGTGAGAGAGAGAAGATTATCAAAATCACGAACACATTACTTTGAATCGCAATGAACATGCCAAAATGGAAGAACAGCCAGTCCTTGTACGACAAATCTCGTTCTTTAATCACAGAAGTGAGATGAAATGTGCAGAGAATCAGAATCATGCACCAAATAGGCCAGAACGTGTAGGTGTACACGATTCGACTCCATGTTATCGCAAAGGGATTGAAGACCCAAGCTGTCGTAATCACCATGGCAACAAAAGGGTGACAAAAACGGCGAGAAAGAAGATGGACAAAAGGAATGCTAGCCACACAAGCAATTGTCATTGGCAGCCTCATTATCGCTTCATTGTGAATCACATAATCACTTGAAAAGAGTTGAAGGATTCCGTTCCATATCAGCACCTCAAGAAAGTACAGCCCAGCATCCGTTGTAGAATATCCAAGTAAATCTCTCAAGGAATCATTCATCAGAATCCTCGCATTATCCGATCCACTGAAACCAAATGGGGCAGACCCGATATTCCACCATCTTATTGCAAATGCAATGATCATCGAGACGATGACAAACGTCGTCTCCCACCGTAGTCGGGATTTATCCTCGATGTTTGACATAACTTCTCACGAACTATTCTACGTCAGAACGACATACTGCTTCAACCCAGATCGCCGATGAAAGGACTTCGGCACCGGGCATACGAGCAAGAAGGATGTCGAGCCATTTGATTGGTGAAAATAGCACTTGCAGAGGCAAGGAAAGGAAATTACGAACCCGTCTGATTCCAAATGAAAATAGCAAGGCAAGAAATTCTGCCATCACCCAAGCTATTGTCGACGCGGGTCCGGCGGCAACACCAGACCGCACAACATCCATCCCCACTCGGTCGAGGTCTTCGGTGAGGCCGGCTATCGTCCATCGCTTGAAATCGGAAGGAGCGGCATGAAGGGGTTGCATGAAGGGGACAACAATGAGTGATTGTCCACCCGGTTTCAGAACTCTGGAAAATTCATCAAGAGCTAAATCTGAGCGAGGAATATGTTCTAGCGAGACAATGCTGACGATTCCATCAATCACTGAGTCTTTGATCGGTAGTTCCCGTGCATCTGCAATGATATCGACCTCTCTATCAGGTAAGATATCAACATTGATGAAAGTAGGGTGATTCCGGTCATTTCCAGACCCAACATCTAGAATTATTTCGCCTGCAGAGGCTTGCTGACCAAAAATTCGTTTTGGATGAGGGTGTGTTGATAATACAGGGGACAATAGTTTTGCAAACGAATAAAGGCGGGGATGGCTGCGAATCCGCCCTCGCAAGCCTCCTTTGTACATCATCTCATCAGCAGATATCGGATCGATTCTGAGACAAAAAGCCTCGTCCACATTTTGAAAGTGGTGTCCACATGAACTGCACGCTAAATCTGATTTTACAGTCGTCAGAGAGGATTTACAGCAAGGACTGCATAACAATGGATGAATGAGGAGGGATTTCGAATCAGCGCTCATAATCATACACCCTGTAGAATACCTAGGATGATAGTATCTACACCTTGGTTTGAATGCACCGTCACAATAAATATTGGAATAAGTGGTTTGAACATATATCGGCAATATCCAACATTTTTCCAATCAATTACTCCCATCAGATTGCATTCATCTCGCCATGAACAACATGATAATATGTAGCCTATATTGAAAGTGCATGCTTTTCTGCACCGTATGGAGGGTGGAGAGAGAGTGAACATCTAATATCCCGAATCGATGGTCGTATTGAAGCAGATGAGATAATCATAGGACATGGAGTAATCGTCGAAGAAGGCGTTCTTATCACAGGTAAATCTGGACCTGCAAAAAGAGTGATTCAGGGTGATTTCAGTTATATTGGGAAAAATGTCAAGATTTTCACACCTGAATTCAGGCTTGGAGATTACAGTAAACTTCACGAAAGTACATTCGGACATGGAGTCCTGCCATTACAGATCGGTAGGAATTGCTGGATCGGTGGAAACTGTATCCTTGATTTAATGGGTGGACTTGACATTGTCGACAATGTTGGAATTGGGGCACATAGTCAGATATGGACTCACATACAATTCGGTGACATCGTAGAAGGTTGTCGTTTCTATTCGAATGACTACATGTATGTCGCTAAAGATGCCTGGTTTGTTAGGCATTGTATTGTGTCTCCAGTCCAAGTTGGAGAACGTAGTATGGCTCTGGTCCTAAAGATGATTATTGAGGATTGCTCCGCTACAGTTGTCTCTGACTCAATCACAACATGGAACAGGTGATGAGAAGGAGGTGCATGAGCACCACAAAGTGCACCATCAGACAATAATCCGAAGAACGCCATCCATCGCTACGAGGTAGTTGTTACCGTCCTGCGTGAAATGATTATTTTCGCCAGCAAGAGAACGAATAGATGCCTCAGTGTCCGCATCACATTTCTCAACTTTATTGATGAGCCATCGGCCCAAGGGGTGGTCATACCAAGCATTAGGAAGGGGTGATGAGAGAGCACGCACGACATCATGGATCTTCTGGCAAGTCTGATTCGGAGGATCAAGGGCATTGACGTATGGCGTCTTCGAAGTGTAATGACTCTCAGGGATGTCTATAGGAGGGATGCTATGGAGCGTTCCAGTCTGTATCCGATGTACCACTTCCATGACAAGCGAGCTGACCTCGGATGCTGCTCGTTGATGCAATTCAAAACCGGTTTCATCCGAATCAATTGATAATCGCCGCCGACCATAGATCTCGCCCTGATCCACACGATCGGTCATCTGATGGGCAGTGACACCTGTCTCTGTCTCACCTTCGACAATCACCCAGATTAATGGAGCAGTCCCCCTGTATGCTGGAAGGAGAGAGGGATGGAAATTGATGGAAAGGGGGGAGATGTTCAGAACCTCATTTGAGAGGATTTTGTGGTAGAGGACCGATAAAGTGAGGTCGGGTTCATGATGGCAGTACTTCTCTAACAATAGAGCGCTGTTGGGATCGATAGGATCCAAGCACTCTATTCCAAACGTCTCACACGCTTCTGATATCGACATGTGCCATTCTCTGAATCGACCACCTGGGGGTGCTATCACAAGTAAATCATGACCTTGTTCCACAAGCCCTCTGACAGCTCCCACGCCTCCACTCCCATTAGCGAACAAGAGAATCCGCATGTCATCACGTGCAAAGAGAGGATTATCAGTGCACCGCAGTGACCAGAAAGATGGCTTTCTTCAAATGTGATGTGTATATCCTGGCGCAAACTTCGTTGACCGAAATCACCATTATTGGCTTCATTGCCCAGTCAAGGGAGTGTCAGTAGAGCGGCGGCTAGTTCGGCACGAATCCGTGGTATATTCCATCATTGTACCATGTTACTGCAGCGGAGATTGGTTGCAAGAACTGGTTGAGCGAATAAGGGATGTGATGAACAAGAAAGATGATACATTCGAGATCATTCTTGTCAATGATGCATCACCTGATTCAAGCACATGGAGTAATATTCTGCAACTATCTGAACAATTCTCAGAATTACGTGGATTGAATCTGATAGCGAATGTGGGCCAGTATCGCGCAACTCTCGCTGGATTTGAACATGCTCGAGGTCAGTACATCATCACTATGGATGATGACCTACAACATCCTCCTGAAGAGATCCCATTGTTGATTGAAGCGATGAAGGAGCATGCTGAATTGGATTGTATCATAGGTTCCTTCAAATCAAAAAAACATTCACTATTCAGAAATGCAGGTTCTCGACTCATCAATTCTCTTCTCAATCGTTTCTACGATAAACCAAAAGGTGTGAAAGCAACAGCATTCAGAATATTACGGATGGAACTAGCTCAAGCGGTTCTAGCACACCGTTCCCATAAACCGAATCTAATGGCGGTTCTCTTGCAGAGCAGTAAACGTGTTATGAATATAGAAGTCGAACACCACAGTCGCCAACATGGCCGCTCAGGGTACACACTATCGAGTTTGATTGGGTTCACATTTGACAACATCTTCGCTGTGACGAATGCACCGCTTCGAATAGTTTCCATCGCGGGAATAATGACCTCATTCGTCTCAGTAATTCTCATGTTCTATTTCTTCACACTCTGGATTTCAGGAAGTATCGAGGTTCTTGGTTTCACGACTCAGGTGCTGCTGATCACATTCTTCGGCGGGATGACACTCTTCTCGATTGGATTGCTCGGAGAGTATGTCCTTCGAATAGTGGTGGAGACATCAGGACCCCCACGTTACTTCGTGCGTGATGACACCAATGATTCAGAGAGTATTCCTTCTAGAAATATGTCTGAACAAGAGGAATAAATGACTCACCTGCGAATTGCATTGCATGATGTTTTTTACTTTTGACAAGTGTGCGTATTCATGGAAGAAGGAGATTCCACCATCTGCGGCGTCCTACTCGCTGGCGGGTGGGGTACCCGGTTGATGCCACTCACTACATCCATCAACAAGCACCTGCTCCCGGTCTACGATGAGCCAATGATCTGTAAATCCCTTGGCTGCTTACAGCGGATGGGAATCAAGGACGTCATGTTAGTCCTTGGTGGACATTCAGGCAATGCATTCTTCGATCTCCTTGGAGATGGTCATCGCTTCGGTATGGAGATACGATATGCGTATCAAGAACAGGCTGGAGGGATTGCTGAAGCACTGCGCCTGACTCGAGGTTTCGCTGGAGAACGTAGTGTTGCAGTCATACTTGGAGACAACATCTTCGCGGGAGACATGAGTGATTATGCTCAACAATTCATCAAAGATGAAGAGAATGAATGCTACCTTTTCCTGAAACGTGTGGATGATCCTGAATCCTTTGGCATTGCATGGTTGAACGATGATGGACGCCTCATCGCTATGAGTGAGAAACCTGAGAACCCAGATTCAGACCTCGCCATCACTGGATTGTACCTCTATTCACCACGCGTCTTCGAATTGATTGACAAGAGTATTGACACCATCGGTTACTCAGCGCGAGGTGAACTTGAGATCACAGACATCAATCGATTCTTCATGGATGAAGGTTCGGCTAAGGGAATTCATTTTGAAGGGCACTGGGCCGACTGTGGAACACATGATGCAATGCTTGAGACATCGAATATGATGAAGGAATGGGACAGGGGTCCATGGCTGCGGCAGGTAAAGAAGAGTGAATGAACATTCCATCGATCATCGCCAAGAGGCAGAATAGACAAGGGTGATGTAACGGAACTGTCAGAGCATGACGCCATCTTCGAGAAGTTTTTGATACCACCCTAGGGTGATTGTTGTAGGGTCATCGGAGGCCACGACACCATCGTCGAGAGCTTTGCGAATCTCTCTGGCTCCGTCTTCGGCAATGTGGTCTGGTTCAAAGCCAACCGTCTTGACAATTTTGTCAAAACCAACCTGATATGAGCGATGATCTGGATCACCATACCATTCGTAATCGAAAGGAATGTTCTGTGCATCTGCAACCCTTTCTGCTAGATTGAAAATTTGATAATTCTGAGAATCTGAGCCAACATTGAAGATTTCTCCATTCACTTTCGATGCATTGGTCTCAAGAAGCATCATCATGGCCTTGGATGTATCCTTGACGTGAACGAATGGACGCCACTGAGTGCCATCCTTGAGAATGGGTATCTTTCCATTCAGAAAGAAGCCCTTCGTCATACCATTCACTGCAAGGTCGAATCGCATGCGTTGTGAAAAACCATACACAGTCGCCTGACGTATGACAATCACGCAATAATCGTCATCAGCCAATGTCAGAACATCGTTCTCCGCAGCAAGATTTGCTTTTGCATATGTGGTCAATGGATTGATTGATGAGGCCTCAGTGACTTTGCCATCCTGGAATCCATAGATGCTGCAGGACGAGGGAAGGATGTATCGCTTCACACCACACATCTTCCCCAATGTAGCGATTCTGAACCTGCCAAGATGATTGATTGACCACGTCTTGACAGGGTCCAATTCACCAGCAGGATCATTCGAAATGGCGGCAAGATCGATGATGGCATCAATGCCATCCATGATTTCCTTGTCAACGAACCGGATGTCGTCCTCGACCACCTTCAATCCGGTATGATTCTCAGGGAGCCTGTCTCTACCGAAGAAGAAGCGATCAAGAGCGACCACTTGGTAACCATTCTCAAGCAACAACCTACAGAGGACGTTACCAATGTAGCCGCCAGCACCAGTGACCATAATGGTCTTTGACATGGGCAGAGGCAGAATTGGTATTCTAATAAATACATCAGCGACTCAATCTAAGGATGAGACCGTGATGACTCAGATGTCATTCCTTTTCAGTTCAATCTCATCAACAACATGTGCTGCAAAAGGCATCGAGCATGTGAACGCCGGGGAGACTGCATTCAAGACATGCATCGAATGTTGGTCTCCTTCAATCACAAAATCTTGAACAAGCTCAAGTGTCTTCTTATGAAGCAACTGAGCACGGATTCCTGGACGGCTTTTCTTCCTGAAGGACTTTCTGTCCACTTCTTTGACCATACCTCTTGTGAGATTCACAAAATGTCTTCGATTGTATTTCTTCATCTCGGATATCGCCAAACGTCGGAATCCGAATGAATTCGAAAGAAAGAGTCGAGACATGTAGTAGCCGACCTGAAGAAATTCGCCTAGCCTGAATCGGGAAATTCCCCGGTAATTCTCTCTCCAGAAGGCGGGTGTAGCGGTTGGCCCGATTTTGATAGTACCATCAACCGTCACTGTGAAATGGACTCCGAGGAAGGGATTAGCAAGATTAGGTACAGGATAGATATTCGTGCGAACATACGGGCCATCTCCACCATATTTCAGATACAGGCCTTTGAATGGCATGATGACATAGTCCTTGGAAAATCCAAAACGTCGGGCAATCTTATCAGCTTGAAGCCCAGCACAATTAATGATGTAATCAACTTCAATTTTTGATCTGTTTGTTGTTACAATACCATCTTTATGCGACTTAAACCGTGTCTTGAATTGGAATTCAATCCCCATATCAATGAGTTCCTGCTTCATGCATTGACATATCTCAACAGGGTCAACAGTTGCTGTTGCTGGAGAGAACAAGGCCTTCTTGTGTGTTCGAGCATTTGGATCTATGGTAGCAATTTCATCTTCGGCCATCCACTCAAGGGCAACACCATTGACATCCCCCCGTCGTTTGAGCTCTTCAAGACCTTCTAATTCCTCTTCAGAGGTGATGATGATCAATTTACCACATTCATTCAACTTCAGAGAATGCTCAATACAGTATGCACGCATCGCTTGGTTCCCATCTCTTGTGAAACGAGCCTTGAGACTATCTGCAGAATAATAGAAGCCAGCATGAAGCACGCCGCTGTTCCGGCCACTACCATGTTGAGCAACATCACTTTCCTTCTCAATGATACATATCGATGTCTTGGAATCTCGATGAATCAATTCACGGGCAATGGTCATCCCTACGATACCACCACCAATGATCAAGAAATCATACCGCTTACCCCCTTGGGCAGTCAGTTCAACCTCCTGAACCTGATCCATGTCATCATTCCTCTGAAGTGATGGCTGAAGACGTTTGATACCACTGGAATGGAAGCCCGATGAGGGAGGCAAGTAAGAGTACAACGGAGGTGGCGATGCCCAATGCCAAAGCGAGTTCTTCTGTCCAACCATATAACGACAGCAAGAGGACCATGCCACCTTCTCTCAGTCCAAAACCTCCAATGGTGACTGGAATAATCGAGATGATCCAAATGATAGGCATGACTGAAAAGAGGACGAATGCATCACTCCAACCAACACCTAGGCCAATGGCGAGAGTTATTGTGAGAATTATAGTGATCAATCCAGTGATGAGCGATCCAATGATGAAGATAAGAAGCGTGACAAGGGGCGACTCAACCTTGATTCGCCGAGTTTTTCCAATATGAACAAAGTAAGCAACGAAGAGGCTACCTAATCCAGTGGCAATGAACCATGGAAGATATTCATAGGGGGGGGTGATGAATATCATGGAACACAACAGTATGAGCCCAAGACCTCCCAAACCCCACGCACGGTCAAGAATAATTCCGATGAGAATCCTCTTTCTGGAACTTTCAGAACCTCGATGCATCATCTCCATCCTCAGAACATCACCTCCAAGGGATGAAGGGAGGATCATTGAATACATCACCCCTACATAACCCGCTCGAATGGAGTCGAACAACGTGATATCATCGAACCGGCCTGCTCCCAAGTAATATCTCATACTGGTCGATAATGGCACGGAAAGAGCGATAGAAAGCGAAAGGAAGAGAATCACGGGGGATATATTCGCCAACTGATTCAGTGCGGTTCGCACGTCAAGAACCAAGATTATTGCGCCAACAACTACCAAAGTCCCGCATACTTGAAGGCCAACTTGGAGCGAATGGCGTGAGATTCGGAGAGATTCAGACATCGAACTCACTTCATTTCCAAGTTCACTATCGGATGAACCGCGCCTATGAGGGGCGAGATGGGACTGGTTGATGTATTCAGCCCATTACAATCCTCTGATGTTCAACTTATTCTATGATAAAGCAACTACCAATCCATTCAGCATCGAGAGAGAGGATTCGTACAATCAGAATCGTCGTAATAAATGAGAAGATGAGGCCGATCACATGTGCGAAGAGAAGGGAACGAGTCGCTGCATCATGATCCTCATCCCGTGGGTGAAGTTGGAGATGAACTTCCAGATTCACGACCCACTGAGGACGAATGAGTTGATGTATTCAGCCCATCACAATTCTCCGATGAGCAAATTATTCCATGATGAAGCGGTGAGACATGGGTCCATGGCTACATCCGATTGCGACCAAGTGTGCTGCTAAATCGCCCCCCGGAGGCACACCTCACCCGGCCCCAAGCAACTGCGGAAGGATTGAGATGAGTGTTCCGACTCCGATGATTCAATGTTCGGTCCGCTTGACATACTCGCCGACATCGGGTTATCAGTTGTCCTGCTCATTGCGTCGCTCGGGATTGCGGACATGGAAGATTGCATTCACTGAACGATAAAAAGTAGATGAACAGAGGATGAACAGAGATGGATGACACATTGATGTTCGCTGATGATTCAGTACAACCCGATGAAGATCTGAGGGGAAATCGCCTGTTCACGCACTGCCTCTCATGCTCATCTTCGTGGTCGGCCTCATCCTGAGAATTCAGACCGTTGATGATAGCGCGGCTCACATCGATGAAGCATATACCTTCAGCCAGGTCGGTAAACTTGAACTGGTTGTGGATTGGCGCGCCGAGGCAAGACTCCCCAGCCTAGCGAGATGGCTAGCGGTACCGGGCTTTATGTTGGGTGGTCCAGGTAATGATCTCTCTCTTCATTCCTCACCCTTGCTCGGATGGGCCGGCTTGTATATCTGCATCAACGCCATTCTGCTCTCACAACGAATGAAAGCAGGGGCCATCGCTGCAAGCCTGTTCCTGGCTTTCGAGCCATTCATCATAGGTTACAGTGTTTACATGAAGCAGGACATGGTCCTTGCTGCCGCAATTGCAGCAATGCTATTTGCAGCCCTATCTAAACGGAGATGGGTGATTTATCTGGCCGTTGGACTGCCACTTGCGAGTAAGTGGACTGGAGGGATAATGCCCCTTATTCTCGTCATCTATTGGTTGTTCTTTCCACCTATATGGATGAAAACTAAGACATTCAATAATAGAATGAAAGCAATCTTTAGTTGGGGTGTGAAAGCATTCATCGCTATGCTACTGACATTTTTCATCCTAAATCCATGGTATATCACCCATCAACCAGAGACATTGGGTGTCATAAGTAATTTCACAGCATTCAATCATGATGATGCTATATCTGAAGAATGCATAGGTGCTTGTGCAAAATCTGTTTTTGAAACATCAGACGTGTGGTGGTTTTACGTCCCATTCCATACCCTGCAACTCTCACCTTTCTTCCAAGCAATGATCGTTCTTGGATTTGTTTCATTACTCTCTAAACAACAACATATCCGCTCAACAGCAGCGATGGGGGCTCTCGCATGGCTTGTTCCATTCGTGACATATTCCTTCATCATCTCGATCGATGCTCGACACTATGCTCCTGTTTTTCTTCCTGGACTCCTCCTTCTTTCAGGAGCGGGAATAGAGTGGTTAATCATCATAGCAACACAGATAGTAACTGTGTCTGCGACCAATGAACAATCCACTTGGATAAAGCCAATCAGCATCATCGTAATCGTGATTAGTGGTTCTCTGTGGGCATCTTCAATCGGCCCAGAATACAGAGAATGGACATGGCGAGATATCGAGGACCCATATGGAGGATCGACAAGGACCATGTGGGAAGAAAAAATAGTTCATGATGAGATGAGGAATGAAGTCGGCGTTCATCTCACAAATCATCCTGGAAAAGAGGGGCCGAGGATCTGCACGAATTATGATTTTGAAGTGATCTGGTACGAGTATCCTGGGGGACGAAGACATTACTGGATGGACAGCATCGAGCGTCATTGGGGGAATTGTGAATTCATCATCTACAGTAAATATTGGGTGGGTGATAATCTACAACACGAAGGAGTCAAACTCCTCTACGATATCTGGCATGGTGATGATGATGAGAGATTCAAAGCCATTCGCCCAGAGCAATGTCAAGATATTGAATGCCACGTGATGGCATTCAAGGTGCTGAAATAGATGTCTGGAGAATGACAGGAAAGCGAAGGGTCCATGAGCGAGTGGGTTTGATTGAATGGCGTGAAGACCAATCGTGGCACCTCTGGCCTTGTTCTCCTGATGCTTATCTCCCTCACCACTATGGCTTG
>Ga0066850_10001758_pt1 | contig 11228 bp, 8 predicted proteins | sample ETNtaG_4_FD_67282 | JGI IMG/M metagenome (GOLD analysis project Ga0066850, IMG submission 67282) | Marine microbial and viral communities from oxygen minimum zone, Eastern Pacific Ocean - ETNP201406SV67 | ecosystem: Environmental > Aquatic > Marine > Oceanic | place: Pacific Ocean: Eastern... | reverse complement strand
TTTTAAAAACAGAAAGTGGAACAGTTGGTTTTGCTGATGGAATTTTAAAAGCAGATGGAAAACAGATATACTCTGCTGAAAATCTAAAAGTTGGAGTTTATAAATAATGAAAAGAGTTGTTGTTACAGGAATTGGAATAGTTTCTTGTTTGGGTAATAATCAAAAGGAAGTTTGTGACTCACTGATGAATACTAAGTCGGGTATTTCTTTTGCAGAAGAATACAAAGAACATAATTTAAAAAGTAACGTCCATGGAAAACCAAACATAAAGCTTGAAGATTATGTTGATAGAAAAATTATTAGATTTATGGGTGATGGTTCTGCTTATAACTATATAGCAATGAATGAAGCTGTTAAGGATTCTGGTTTAAAAGAAAATGAAGTAAGCAATATCTCAACGGGAATGGTTATGGGATCAGGTGGACCATCAATTAAAAATGTTATTTTAGCTGCTGACAAAACACGAGAGAAAAATCCAAAAAAAATGGGACCATTTATAGTTCCAAGAACAATGGCAAGTACTGCATCAGCAACTTTAGCGGTGCCTTTTAAAATAAAAGGAGTAAATTATACAATAAGTTCTGCGTGCGCTACGAGCGGACATTGTATCGGAAATGCTATGGAACTTATCCAATTTGGAAAACAAAAAATAGCTTTTGCAGGTGGAAGTGATGAAGTGCACTGGGCATTAACTGCAATGTTTGATGCTATGACCGCGTTGTCTTCAAAATACAATAGTACTCCAGATAAAGCTTCGAGACCTTATGATAAAACTAGAGATGGATTTGTAATTGCAGGTGGTGGTGGAGTTTTGGTTTTAGAAGAGATGGAATACGCAAAAGCAAGGGGAGCAAAAATTTATGCTGAGTTAACAGGTTACGGTGCTACTTCTGATGGATATGATATGGTTGCACCTTCGGGGGAAGGAGCTACTAGATGTATGAGTATGGCACTAAAAACAGCTCGAAATAAAATTGATTATATTAATACCCACGGAACCTCAACGCCTGTTGGCGATATAACAGAGTTAAAAGCTGTCCAAGGAACATTTAAAGATAAAATACCAAAAATTAGTTCAACAAAATCACTTTCTGGTCATCCGCTTGGTGCGGCTTCAGTGCATGAGGCTATATACTCTTTAATAATGATGAAAAATAATTTTATTGCTGCTTCTGCAAATGTAAATGAAATGGATGATGAAGCAAAAAAATTTCCAATAGTGACTAAAGTTGAAAAAGATGTAAAATTAAATTCTGTAATGTCGAATAGCTTTGGTTTTGGTGGAACTAATGCCACTTTGGTTTTTGAAAAGGTATAATAATGAGCTTGGTTAAAGGTAAAAAGGGTTTAATAATGGGCGTAGCTAACGACAGGTCCATAGCCTGGGGTATAGCTAAAAGACTTTCTGAAAATGGAGCCGAATTAGCTTTTACTTATTTAGGGGATGCCCTTAAAAAGAGAGTTACCCCTCTAGCTGAATCTGTAAATTCCAAATTTCTATTAAATTGTAATGTAGAAAACAAAGACGACATTGTAAAAACATTTCAAGAAATTAAAAATAAATGGGGTCAGTTGGATTTTGTGGTCCACGCAATTGCTTTTTCAGATAGAGCAGAATTGTCAGGTGAGTACATAAATACTTCTAGAGAAAACTTTGCAAAAAGTATGTTGGTTTCTTGTTTTTCATTTACTGAAATAGCAAAAGAAGCTTCAAAAATAATGAAAGCTGGTTCTAGTATGTTAACTTTAACTTACGAGTCTACAAAAGTAGTTCCTAATTATAATGTTATGGGAGTATGTAAGGCAGCTTTAGAATCGAGTGTAAAATATATAGCTAGAGATCTGGGTTCTAAAGGAATCAGGATAAACGCCATAAGTGCTGGGCCAATTAAAACTTTAGCTGCTTCAGCCATAGGTGATGCAAAATTTCTATACAAATGGAGTGCGGATCATTCTTTGTTGAAAAGAAATGTAGATATAGATGATGTGGGTAAATCCGCTTTATACCTATTAAGCGATCTTGCAGGTGGTGTTACTGGTGAGATTCATTATGTTGATGCAGGCTATAACAAGGTGGGAATGCCTAATCCTAAAAATATTACTTAACTTACCTCTTTTATAGAAAGTTTAACTTTTCCTCTATCAAATCCAATTACTTTAACTGAAACTTCGTCACCTTCTTTAACAACATCAGTAACCTTTTGAACTCTTTTAGCGGCTAGCTGAGAAATGTGAACAAGCCCGTCTTGTTTTCCCAAAAAGTTTACGAAAGCACCGAATTCCATAATTTTAACTACTTTACCTTTGTATGTTTTGCCCATCTCTGGTTTGGCCACAAGATCATTAATCATTTGAACCGCTATCTTTCTAGTTTCCTCATTTGCAGCAGCCACTGTAACTTCGCCTGTATCCTTAACATCTACTTTTGCTCCAGACTTTTCTACTATTTCCCTTATGGTAGCACCACCCTTACCTATAACAGTTGCTATATCTTTTTTATCAACTTTTATAGTTTCCATTTTTGGAGTGTGTTTTCCTACTTCTTTTCTTGACGATTTAAGAGTTTTATTCATTTCATTTAGGATATGAACTCTTCCTTCTTTTGCTTGAGCAAGGGCCTGTTCCATGATCTCAAAAGTAATTCCTGTAATTTTTATATCCATTTGCAAAGAAGTAATTCCATCTTTCGTTCCAGCAACTTTAAAATCCATATCGCCTAAATGATCTTCATCTCCTAGAATATCTGACAGAATAGAGAATTTATCTTTTTCCTTAATTAATCCCATCGCTATTCCTGCAACAGGTTCGGCTATAGGAACGGCTGCATCCATTAATGCTAAAGAGGATCCACAAACTGTAGCCATTGAAGAAGATCCGTTAGATTCTGTAATTTCAGACACAATTCTTAAGGTGTAAGGAAAATTTTCTTTTTTAGGAAGTGATGAATTTAAAGCTCTCCAAGCTAATTTTCCATGTCCGACTTCTCTTCTGCCTGTACCAATTCTACCTGTTTCCCCCACAGAAAATGGTGGAAAATTATAATGCAACATAAATCTTTTTCTTTGTAAACCTTCTAGACTTTCAACTCTTTGCTCGTCATCTGTCGTTCCTAAAGTTGTTGTTACTAGAGCCTGAGTTTCTCCTCTAGTAAATAAAGCCGAACCGTGAGTTCTTGGCAAAATTCCAACTTCACATTTTATTGGCCTTACATCTGACAAACCTCTTCCGTCAATTCTCTTTTTGCTTTTTAAAATTCTAGTTCTAACAATATCTTTCTCTAAATTTTTAAGTTGGAGCATTATCTCATGTTCCAAAAGAGTTTCGTCTTTCTCGAACAAAGCTTTGCATTTCTCTCCTGCTAAATTAATTAATTCAGATCTTTTCTTTTTGTCTTTTTCTGAGAATGCCTTTTCTAAATCTTTTGTAAGTTCTTTTTGAATTTTCTTAGCAACTTTGCTGTGATCTTTCTTTTCAATTTTCCAGGCTTCTTTTGAACATTTTTTTGCTAACTTTTCTATGCCTTTAATCACCGAAACAAAACCTTCATGACCAAATTTCACCGCTTCTAACATTTCTTTTTCGGTTAAGCCTGAAGCTTCTGACTCAACCATCAAAACGGCATCCTTTGTTCCGGCTACAACTAAATCTAATTTAGAATTTTCTAGTTCCTTTTTGGTCGGATTCAAAACACACTTACCGTCAATAAAACCAACTCTAGATGCACCCACCGGTCCCTTAAAAGGCAATCCTGAAATCGATAGAGCAGCTGAACATGCTATTATTGATAATATATCAGCTTCATTTTCATTATCGTATGAAAGTACTGTAGGTAAAACTTGTACTTCATTTCTAAAATCATCAGGAAATAAAGGTCTGATCGGTCTATCAATTAATCTTGATATTAGAGTTTCTGACTCGGTTGGTCTTGCTTCTCTCTTAAAATAACCGCCCGGAATTTTTCCCGCAGCATAATATTTTTCCTGATAATTTACAGATAGAGGAAAATAGTCCATTTCCGGATTAACTTTCTTAGCTCCCACAACTGTTGCAATAACAACCGTTTCTCCCCAAGTGGCAATTATTGCCCCATCTGCTTGACGGGCAACTTTTCCTGTTTCTAAAGTAATCTTTTTACCACCAAAATCTATTTCTTCTTTAAATTGTTTGAACATCTATTTTCTTAAATTAAGTTTTTTCAAAATATCGTTATAACTTTTTGGATCATTCTTGCTTAAATAGTCTAAGAGCCTCTTTCTTCGATTTACTGATTGAGTCAAACCTCTTGCAGAATGTTTATCTTTTTTAAAATTTTTAAAATGTTCTGAAAGCTTACTAATTTTTTCACTTAAAAGTGCAATTTGAACAGCGGTTGAACCTACGTCTTTTTTGTGTAACGCAAGAGATTCTGTTATATCTTTTTTTGATTTCATCTATTTACTATTTTCTTTTATCAATTTCTCAATTCTTTCAGCATAATCAAATGAATCGTCTCCAACAAAGTGTAACTTGGGAAGAAACTTTATATCTAACTTCTTTGATAGGGCTTTTCTAACAAGATGGGAAAACTCCGTCAAGGTATTTACTGTTTTTTCAGTCTCTTTGCCCCCTAGTGGAATAACATATGCTCTTGCAGACTTTAAATCTGAACTCATTCTAACCTCTGTAACAGTAACTAATTTCGTGTTTAATGATGGTATTTTAGCTTCATTTCTCAAAAAAATTTGTCCCAAATTTTGTTTGACTAACTCTCCCACTCTTAAATGTCTGTGATTTACACTGCCAGTATTAAATTTTCTATTCATTTTATCTCTCTTTGTATTATATCAATTTTATATGCCTCTATCTTGTCTTTGATTTTAAAATCTGCATAATTTTTAAAAGATATTCCACATTCAAGACCATTTTTTACTTCTTTGACAGCATTTTTTTCTCTAAAGATACTGGCTATATTACCATCATGAATAACGGTCCCATCACGAATAATTCTTGCTTTAGAAGTGCTTGTAATTTCACCCTCAACAACTTTAGATCCAGCTACTTTTCCAGATTTAGAAAGTTTGAAAATTTGTAAAACTTCAGCTGTACCTTGTATTGTTTCTTTCTTTTCGGGTTCTAACAAACCTGACAGAGATTTTTCAACAAACTCTATTGCTTTATAAATTATATTAAAAAATTCTATTCTTATTTTTTGTTGTTCTGCTGAATTTTTTGCTTCTCGATTTGGTTTGATATTAAATCCTATTACAACGGCATTTGATGCCTTGGCTAAAGATATATCTGTTTCATTAATCATGCCTATATCTGATAAAATTATTTTCGGTTTAACTTCTGAGTGTTCAATTTTATTAATTGCATTTTTGAGTGCTTCGCTAGACCCTTGTACATCAGATTTTAAAATTATGTTTAATTCTTTCTTGGTGCTCTGACTGTCAAAAATATTAGTTTTATCTTGGGAAACCAATACACTTTTTTCCTTACTTCCTGTTTTTCTGAAAGTATTAATGTTCTTTGCTTCTTCTTCCGCATTAACCACCGAAAATTCATCTCCAGCATTTGCAGACTCATTCATTCCCAGTATCTCAACTGGAGAGGAAGGATTGGCCTCGTCAACAGCTTTTCCATTAAAATCTATCATGGCTCGAATTTTTCCCCAAGTATTTCCACAAACAAAATAATTTCCTTTTTCTAATTTTCCACCTGTAATCAAAATTGTAGATACAGGTCCTTTTCCTTTATCTATTTTTGCCTCCAAAACTACACCTCTTGCATTACCATTTTGAGGTGCTTTCAAATCTAAGATTTCAGATTGGAGAAGAACACTTTCCTTTAATTTATCTAAATTAGTTTTGTTTTTAGCTGAAACTTCTACAAACAATGTTTCACCACCTAAACTCTCTGCTACCAGTTCATATCTCATTAATTCATCTTTTATTTTTCCTATTTTAGAGTTAGGTAAATCAGATTTATTGATAGCAACTATTATAGGTACTTTTGCTGCTTTTGCGTGTTGTATCGCTTCAACTGTTTGCGGTTTAACACCATCATCTGCTGCTATTACTAAAATTACTATGTCAGTTATTTTTGATCCTCTTGCTCTCATTTCTGTAAATGCGGCATGACCAGGAGTATCTATGAATGTAATTAATTTTTTATCATCGCTATAAACTTGATAGGCACCTATGTGTTGTGTGATTCCTCCGTGTTCACCTGAAACAACATCTGTGCTTCTCAAAGCATCTAATAAAGAAGTCTTACCATGATCAACGTGACCCATTATTGTTACAATTGGTGGTCTTGGTTGAAGATTCGATTCATTCAAGTCTTCTTTTTTCTCCGAACTTACTGTAGGAGTTTGCTCTATCACCGCATTATGACCAAATTCTTTAACGATATATTCCGATGTATCCTTATCAATAGAGTGATTAATTGTAGCCTTAACTCCCATATTTAAAAGAAATTTTATTACGCTGCTAGACTGTTCAGCCATTCTATTAGATAATTCTTGTATTGTAATTTGATTTGGAATCTTTACGTCTCTTATAACTTTTTTAAACTCTTTTTTCGATTCATCTTCTGTTTTTAAATTTTTTTTCTCTTTCAGTCTGGCTCTTTTTACTGATGCTAAACTTCTTTGTTTTATCTCAAATTCCTCAACATCCATTGCTCGGGAAATAGTTAATTTGTGTTCTCTTCTAATACCATCTGGTTTCAAATTTTTTGTTTTATTTTTATCAAACTTTTTTTCTTCAGGATGAATAAATCTTTTTGTGGCTTGTTGTTCAGCAAATTTTCTAGCAAAATTCTTTCTGTTTAAACCACCTTTGTTGTTAGAAGGTTGATTAAAAAAGTTTCTACTCTTGGGAATGGGTTTTCCAATCTTCCTTTTATCTGGAAAAAAGGCTTTTTTTTCAGGTTTTCGAAAAGAAGTTTCGGTCACCTTTTTTTTATTAAAAGAGGTAGAAATAGTTAATGTTTTTTTTTTATTCTTATTTTTTTCCATATTAATTTTCAAATACAATCTTTCTTGCGTCCATTATTAAATTATCCGCCTCTTCTTTCGTTAACGCAAAGTCCTCTAGATAACCATTTATTTTTATACGTTTGCCTTTAATTTCATCCATTCCACCAATTAATTCGTCAGATGACAGTTCTGCAAAATCTTTTAATTTTTTAATATTTTGTTCTCCTAAAACTACCAGCATACCTTGTGTCATTCCTTTTAAATTTATTAAGGAATCTTCTACTCCTAGTTCTTTCAATTTTTTTGATATCTCAACTTTTTCTTTTTCTAAATATTCTTTTGCTCTTGAGATTAACTCTTCTGCTGTAGAATCTTCTATACCCTCTATTTTAGAAATGTCTTCAATTTTTGATTGAGCAATTTCATCTATGCTTTGGATATTTTCTGACACTAAAAGCTGCCCCAGAGTTTCATCGACCTCTAAATTTTTAATAAAATTTTGACTTCTTTCTTTAAATTCAGCTTGTCTTCTTTCTGAGTCTTCCTTATCCGTTAAAATATCTATTTCATAATTAATTAATTTGGATGCCAATCTAACATTTTGTCCTCTTCTTCCTATAGCCTTACTTAAATTTTCTTCTGTTAAAATCACATCAATTCTTTTATTTTGTTCATCTATTAAAACTTTTTGTATTTCTGCTGGCGATAAGGATTCAGCAACAAGAGTTGGTAAATCTTCTGTCCATTTAATAATATCTATTTTTTCTCCGTGAAGTTCGTTTACTATAGTTTGAACTCTACTACCTCTCATACCTACGCATGCGCCAACTGGATCCAAAGATGAATCTTTTGAATGTACACAAATTTTAGCTCTACTTCCGGGATCTCTTGAAACGGCCTTTATTTCTATTACACCTTCATAAATTTCAGGAACTTCTTGAAAAAACAATCTGGCTAAAAATTGAGGATGAGCACGAGATAAAAAAATCTGATGTCCTTTGTTATCCCTTTTAACTTCGTAGCAATAAGCTTTTACTCTATCTCCGTTTTTTAAAATTTCTCTTTGAATTAATTCTTCTTTTCTAACAATTCCTTCTGCCTTACCCAGGTCCACTATGACGTTACCATATTCCAATCTTTTTATTATTCCGCTTAAAATATGCCCCTGTTTCTCTATAAAGTCATTATACTGTCTGGTCTTTTCAGCTTCTTTTACTCTTTGAGATATAACTTGTTTTGCACTTTGTGCCGCTATCCTTCCGAAATCAACTTGTGGTAATTCTTCGTATATTTTGTCTCCAACTTTTAAATCTTTGTTTTTTTTATCCAACAAACTTGCATCTTTTAAAGATATCTCTCTTGCGGAGTCTTCTACTTTTTCAACAATTTGAAGTACTTTTTGAATTTTAATACTTCCTTTTTCCCTATCAATTATTGCTTCAATTTCATTATCAAAGCCAAATTTGCTATAGGCAGCCTTTTGAATAGCTGACTCCATAGAGCTTAGTATAAGCTCTTTATCGATTGATTTTTCGTTTGCTACAGAATCAACAATTCTTAATAGTTCTTGTTTGTCTAAACCTCTATTTAACATAATACTCGCTCCTAAAAAAAAATGGGCAAAAGCCCATTTTGTCCTTCCAGGTAACTTGGTTTATATTTAATTTATATTTCGTATTTTTTCAAGAATTACTTTTTAAAAATACCTGTTTTATCAGTTTTTTCCCAAGAAAAAGAGCCATCTGATCCTGGTTTTCTACCAAAATGACCATAGGCAGCAGTACATTCATAAATAGGTTTGTTCAGCGACAACATTTCTCTTATGCCTCTTGGACTTAAGTCAAAATTATCTTTGATTAACTTTTTAACATGTTTAGATTTTTCTTCATCTCCGTCAAAAAGATTAACATAAATCGATAGAGGTTTTGAAACACCGATAGCATAAGCAAGTTGAATTAAGCATTTATCTGCAATCTTTGATGCTACTACATTTTTTGCAACGTATCTTGCTGCGTAAGCTGCTGATCTGTCTACCTTACTTGGATCCTTTCCAGAAAAAGCTCCTCCTCCATGAGGGGCTGCACCACCATAAGTATCAACTATAATTTTTCTTCCTGTAAGACCGCTGTCACCATCAGGTCCACCAATGATAAATTGACCAGTTGGATTAACATACAATTCTTCTTCTTTTAAACCAGATAGCAATTGTTTTGGAATCGATTTTTCCAAATAAGGTCTAACAATTTCTTTTACTTGTGCTTGGTCAACTTTTGGTGAGTGTTGAGTAGAAATTACAATGGATTTCACTTTAACTGGTTTCCCATTCTCATACTGCATTGTAACCTGACTTTTTGAATCTGGTTCTAAATTTTTAGCTATTCCTTTTTTTCTATCTAAAGCCATAAGTTCTAGAATTTTGTGTGAAAAATAAATTGGTGCAGGCATTAAAACATCTGTTTCATTGCAAGCGTAGCCAAACATTATACCTTGATCTCCGGCTCCTTCATCTTTATTACCTTTAGAATCAACTCCCATAGCTATATCTGAAGATTGAGCGTGCAGATGAACATCTACGCTACAATTTTTCCAATGAAAACCTTTTTGTTCATAACCAATATCTTTTATACAATTTCGAACTTTTTGGATTAAGTCATCTTTTTTTACCTCAGGACCTCTTACCTCACCTGCTAAAATAACCTTGTTGGTCGTTGTTAAAGTTTCACATGCTACTCTTGAGAAGGGATCTTTTGAAAGAAAAGTATCAACGACCATATCAGAAATACGATCGCATACCTTGTCAGGATGACCTTCGGAAACTGATTCGCTCGTAAATAAATAATCTTTTGATTTCATTAAAGTTTAAGTTTTCTTAATACAAAAAAAGTAACAACATATGTAATTAAAAGTAAAGAAAATATCAAACTTTTTTTAGTTGTATTTTTTTCTGATTTTAAAATCGGTAAATCCAACTCAATATTGCCAAACTCGTTGGGGTTTAAACTTTTTAAAACTTTTCCACTAGGGCTAATAAACGCACTAATTCCTTTATTTGCAGATCTTACCGTAAACGTTTCTGATTCAATTGATCTAAAAATTGCTTTTGTAAAATGTTGCTGAGGACCTATGCTATCTCCAAACCAAGCATCCTCAGAAATATTTATAACAAAATCAAATTTGTTTTTTTTATTCTCTAACAAATTAGGAAAAATAATCTCATAACAAATTAGAGGTAATAGGTTTATATTTTGATTATTAAATTTTAGCGAAATAATAGAGTTGCTCTTTCCTTTAGAAAAAGAAGAATAACCAGGTGTAATCTTTTTTAATCCAATTCTATTAAGAATTTTTTCAAACGGTAAAAATTCTCCAAACGGAACTAATTTTTTTTTATCATACTGATCAATAATATTTAAATCTCTATCTACAATAACTAAACTATTGTAAAAGTTTTCATTTTGGTTATCAGTCTTTTTAGTATTTGCACCTAATATAATTAGGTGTTTTTTAGAAAAGTTTTCTCTAAACAATTTTTTAATTTCTTCTAGTTTTTCAAAATTCACATCTAAAATGACCCCTTCAGGCCAAACGAAAATGGTCTCTTGATCTTTGTTGGGTTCGCTAAACGTAATCAGTTTTCTAACAACAAGATTTGGATCTTTAAATTCTGACAGATTAGTTCCCGCAGAAACAATTTTAAAATTTATTTTTTTTTCTACATAATCTCTTGATTCTGAGTTGATTTGATATGAACCATAAAAATAATTAATAAACGCCAAAATTATAAAAAAGCTTATGAAAAAATATTTAGATTTTCCTTTAAAAAATAATGTAGCTGGTAAAAAAAATGTAGTTATAAGCAAAAGATTAAAAGAAAAGATTCCGATAACAGATAATATTTGTAAACTTTCCTGTGACCAAGAGAAACTATACGCCCAAATGTTCCAAGGAAATCCTGTAAGAACAAAGCTTCTGAGAAAGTCAAAAATTGATAATAATAAACTAATTAAAATTATAGAAGATATTTTTAAATCAACTAAGTATCCAACAAAAATTATAGGTAACGAAAGAAATAAAGATAAAAATAACGGAATTAATATCAAGCTAAATGGAATTAAAAATTTAAATGAATCATCAAAAGTTAAAGAATAGGCAATCCAATAAAATCCAAAGAGAAAAAAACCAAATCCATAAGAAGTGCCTAAAAAAAATAAATTTTTTAAAAAAGGTTTCTTTCTATAAAGACTTTGAGTTTTTTTTTTTACATAAA
>Ga0066850_10001755_pt1 | contig 11246 bp, 11 predicted proteins | sample ETNtaG_4_FD_67282 | JGI IMG/M metagenome (GOLD analysis project Ga0066850, IMG submission 67282) | Marine microbial and viral communities from oxygen minimum zone, Eastern Pacific Ocean - ETNP201406SV67 | ecosystem: Environmental > Aquatic > Marine > Oceanic | place: Pacific Ocean: Eastern... | reverse complement strand
TAGGATTATATTTTTTTATAATAATATCGATGAAGGTTGCAGCTGATAATTCAGAAAACTTTTTATTGAAATTTATTTTACAAGTAACATCAAGGTTAAACCTCTCTAAAACAGAAATTTTTTTATTAAATGGTGTTATTATTTTAAAGTTGTTATCATTTCTCAAGGTTGATGTTGTATGAGGTTCAAATGTAATTAAAACAGATTTTAAATCTTCTTTTTTAGAAATTGATATCAGTTTATCTATAATATATGCATGTCCACGATGGATACCATCAAAATTACCAAAAGTAAGAACAGATTCAAATAGTTTGTTCTTATCTTCTAATTTATGAACTTGCAACTACTTAAATCCTTAAATTTAATTGAATTTTGTTTATTGAATTCACCTACAGAAATTCGTTCTAATGATTCTAAGTAACCGTAAGTACCGAGCTTATAAGCTATATCTCTTGCTAGAGACCTTATATATGTTCCTTTATTACAGTTGATTTCAATTAATGCACCATTTTGAGATAAATTTATTAGTTTGATATTATTCACAAAAACTTTTACAGGTTTAAGTTTAATAAAAATATCATTACGTGCAAAATCATACATCTTAATATTATTTATTTTTTTTGCTGAATAATATGGTGGTACCTGATTAATCTCACCCTTAAAATTCTGTAGAATCTCTGTAAAAGTACTTGAGTCAAATTTGGGAGTATCACATGTTTTGATTACTGCACCAGTTAAATCTAAAGTATCTGTTTCCTTGCCAAAAATGATTTTAGCTATATATTGTTTTTCTTGATTCATATATATGTGTGATTTTTTTGTTGATTCTCCCATACAAATAACAACAACACCTTCAGCAAATGGATCTAAGGTTCCGCAATGACCAATTCTGTAACTATTATTAAAAGTTTTGATTTTTCTAATTATGTCATATGAAGTAATATTGGCAGGTTTCCAAACAGAAAAGACTTTATTCATTTTTTTAAAAGTCTATTAATTTCATCATATTTTTTCAAACTATAATCTAATTCAAATTTTAATTCTGGGACATATTTTGCTTGTAATCTATTACCCATTTTATATCTGATATTTTTTTTATTTCCAATAATCTGTTTAAATGTTAGCTCTACTAAGTCTTCATTTGAATTGAAAATACTTAAAAAAACAGTTGCTAACCTTATGTCCCTTGAAAGCTCGACAGATAATACTGTAACAAGGGAATTGTTGTAAGCAACATTTTCTTTTGTGAATATGTCGCCTAATATTTTCTGTATTTGAAGTGACATCCTAGTTGATCGTTTGAAAGGTCTTAAAGAATTAGTATTTATTTCAGTTTCCTTTTAATTTCTTTATGTTCGAATACCTCTATAATATCTTTTTCCTTAAATTCTTTAAAATTATCAATTCCAATACCACATTCATAACCTTCGCTAACTTCAGTTGCATCATCTTTAAATCTTTTAAGAGATGTTAATTTTCCTTCATAAATTACTTCGTTATCTCTTTTAAGTCGAAGTTTAGAATTTCTTATTACTTTGCCATTATTAACAAAACATCCTGCTATTACACCTATCTTTGGTATTTTGAATAAATCTCGCACTTCAGCTGAGCCTATAGATTCTTCAACAATCTCAGGTGTAAGCAATCCTTCTAAAGCTAGTTTGATTTCTTCAATTGCTTCATAAATAATTGCATAATGCTTAATTTCCACACCAAGCTCTCTTGCTAATTTTCTAGCCATTACAGAAGAGCTGACATTAAAGCAGATAACTATACCCTTTGATGCTGATGCTAGGCGAACATCATTCTGGCTTAACATTCCAACAGATTTTAGTATTATTTTGACTTTTACTTCATCGTTTGAAATATTCATTAATGAATCGCTTAATGCTTCAATAGAACCATCTACATCACCTTTAATTAAAATGTTCAATTCATGAACTTTACCAGTTTTTATTTCTTGAGAAATCTGGTCTAATGTAATTTTAGAATGCATTTGATGAATAGCTTCTCTTTCGAGTCTTGATCTTTCATCAGCAGTTTTTTTAGCATCTCTTTCTTCTTTATATATGCTAATTTTTTCACCAGCGACAGGAACCTTTTTGAAACCAAGTACTTGCACAGGGTCAGATGGGTAAGCTTTTTTGCCAGCTTCCCCTTTATCATTTAATAATTCTCGTACTTTAGAATATTGTGAACCACATACAAAAATATCACCTTTTTTCATTATTCCTTGTTCGATAAGAACCGTAGCGACTGGTCCTAGTCCTTTGTCAAGTCTAGATTCTATAACAATTCCTCTACATAAGCATTCTTGCATTGCCTTCAAATCAAGAACGTCTGCCTCTAACAAAATTTTATCGAGCAAGTCTGTTATACCATGACCAGTTTTAGCAGATATTTCAGAACATTGATATTTTCCACCCCAATCTTCAACCAAAATATTATTCTCAGATAATTGATTTTTAATTCTATCTATATCAGCGGCTGGTTTATCTACTTTATTGATTGCAATAATTATTGGCACAGAAGCTGCTTTTGCATGATCTATTGCTTCCAATGTTTGTGGCATCAGACCATCATCAGCTGCAACTATCAAAATTACTATATCAGTAACTTGAGCACCTCTTGCACGCATCGCTGTAAATGCCTCATGTCCAGGCGTATCAATAAAAGTTATTTTTTTATCATGAATATCTACTTCATAAGCTCCTATATGTTGAGTTATTCCACCAGATTCTCCTGATATAACATTGGTTTTTCTTATATAATCCAATAATGATGTTTTACCATGATCGACATGACCCATTACAGTTACAACCGGAGGTCGAGGAAGAAGTAATGTTTCATCTATTTCCTCTTTGATAATTTCTTCTTTGAAAATATCAAGAGTTTCTACTGTATAGCCGAATTCACTTGAAACCATGGTAATTGTGTCCATATCTAATCTTTGATTGATTGTAACAAGTAATCCAAGATTCATACACTGCATTATAATTTCCTGAGGTTCAACCTTCATCATCTTAGACAACTCATCAACTGTTAAAAATTCAGGTACTTTAATTGTCTTAATCTCTTCAGTTTCAATATCTGTATCTTCTGAAGTTTTTTTCTTAATTTTTTTCTTAGTTATTTTATTTAATTTTGATAAAGAATCAGCGATATTCAATTTTTTGGTTGATCCTTTTGTTTTAACTTTTTTACTATTTGAATCTTGCAATTTGGAAATATCTACTTTTTTTAAATTGTGTTTATTGTCTTCAGATTTGATTTCCTCATTAGATTCCTTAGCATCCTTTTTTATTGAAGGTTCTATTTCTTTTTTTATTTCTTTGCGAGTAATTATTTCAGGAGGTGCTTTTGGTGTTTTTAATAAGATCTCTTTATTGGTTTCTTCAATAGATTTTTTTGTAGTTACGATTGCTTGACGGGCTTTTTCTTTAAGAATACGTTCAACTTGTTTTTTTTCTTTAGAGAATTCCATTAAGATTGTAGCATAAATACTATTTTCGACAGGCATCATATGATTTGAAACCTGAATATCTTTATTTTGTAAAAACTTTATAATTTCACTATGTGAAATGTTTAGTTCCTTTGCAATTTGATATATCCTTTTATCAGCCATTTATCTTTCTTAATGTTTCATTTACTATTGATTTTATTTTATCGAGTGTTTTTTCACCAATACCTTTTAGGTCTAACAAATCTCTATCTTCTGTTTCTAAAAAAGCTGTTGTCGTTTTAATTCCATTTTCAATAAGAACAGACTTGTACTTATTTGATAATAATTCAATATCTTGAATATTTATTTTTTTAGACTTTATATGTTCAGTTTCACTTCTAGCAGTAATTGTATATCCTGTTACATCTTGAGTCAAATTTAAATTTGAACCATTTTTACCAATCGCCATAGCAAGATCATCATCTTCGAATATGGCTAACGCATACAAATCATCTTCATCTATATATAAATCTATCGGCTTCACTGGAGAAAGTGCTCTTGAAATCAAGATAGCTGATTGTTCACTCCAATTAATTATATCAATTTTTTCGCCATTTAATTCTCGTACAATTGATTGAATCCTGCTTCCTTTCATCCCAACACAGGCTCCAACAGCATCTATGCGCCTATCAGAAGAGTAAACAACTATTTTACTTCTATCACCAGGAACTCTTGATATTTTCTTAATTTCAATTATACCATCTTCAATTTCAGGGACTTCCAATTCAAACAATCTCTCTAAAAAAACATTACTAGTTCGTGACATTACAATTTCAGGTGAACGACCTGGTGAGAAATCAACTTCTTTAATAAGACCTCTTATTTGTTCCCCACGTTTGAAATGATCATTATAAATTTGCTCACTTTTAGGAAGAACAATTTCAGTTTTATTTATGTCAGTGACAAAAATTCTATCTCTTTGTATTTGATGAACATACCCAGAGTAAATATTATTAACTTTGTTTTTGAATGTTGAAAAAATTGATTCTTTTTCTATATCTTTTATTTTTTGTGATAAGTGTTGCTTAGCATGAGCAATTAACCTTCTTCCAAAAATATCAGTATTTACAATATCTATACACATATCTCCTACAATAAGTGTATTATCAATTTTAATTGCTTCTTCTACAGATATTTCTGTTACTGTGTTTTTTACCGTAGTAACAACTTCTTTTTCATGAAAAATTTCTATTTCTCCTCTTTCCATATTAACAATTGTACTAAAGCTTGATTCGTATTCTTCTCCATACTTTTTCACGATCATCGATGTGAAAATTTCTTCGATTATACTTGTTAAATATGTTTTTTCGACATTTTTTTCTTTAGCAACATAAGTAAATGCTTCAATTATTTCTTTACTGTTCAATTTTTCACCTCATTATTAAAATTATTCTAGTATAAAAAAAGTGGGGATATACCCCACTTTCAATTAATGTAATTTATTAATTAATTATAGTATTACAAATTATTTTTTTATTCAACAGAAGCTATAATTTGCTCATATTTATTTTTCAATTGATATGGGACTACATTATCTATATTTATTTGAGATAAATACTCTTTAGCTTTATTTTTTTGACCTTGATGTAAATAGAGTAAAATCAAATTAAGTTTAAACGTATATAAATGCTCCGGGATATAGCTAATATTAATCGAATCTAAGTAAAACTGTTGAGCATTGTCATAATCACCTACATTTAAATAATAATTTGCATAAAGGTTGTAAACCATCGATTTAAGAGTAGCATCTTTTGTATTGAAATTATTTTTATCTATCAATTGTTCTAATGTATTGTAATCCTCGTTTTCAAGTGAATTATTTAATAAATATATATATGCTTGATTGTAAGATTCTGATTGCGAAAAATTATTTAATATATCCTCAAAATTATCTACAGCAATATCAGTTATTCCATCGATATATTTATTTTGGCTTACACTTGAATCTAAATTATAATTATTCATAGTACTGTTTTGTTTATTAGAATAAAAAATGATGAAAAGGAGTATTGAAATTACTAATAAAAAAATATTTGTATATCTTTTCTTATTTTCACCGATACTATTGATAAAATTAAGTATTTTATCTCTTATTGGGTCTTTCCGTAAATCTTCTTTTTTCATATATAGTGTACCCTCGCCCAGAATCGAACTGGGAGCCTTTCGCTTAGGAGGCGAACGCTCTATCCGGTTGAGCTACGAGGGCATCCTTTAATTTATTGATAAATTTCATAGTATAACTTAATCCTTATGTTTTTTTTAATACAATACATTTAATTATTATATAAACATTAACTTATAATTTCCTATTCATCAGAACATTTAATGATTTCATTGGATCAGTGCCTTCAAAGATAATTTTATAAACTTCTTTACATATAGGCATATCCAAATTGTTTTCATTTATTATATTGTATAATATTTTAGCTGTATTGACTCCTTCGACAGTCATACCAATTTTTTTAATAGCTAAGTTATAATTGTTTGTTTTGATAAAATTAAATCCAAACATCTTATTTCTACTATGATTACTATAACAAGTACATAAAAGATCTCCAATGCCTGGAATCCCATATAAAGTATCTGAACTAAAATTATAAATTTTTTTAAGTTCAAGTAGTTCATTGATAGCTCTTGTTATTAATGATGCTTGAGCATTATCGCCTAGCATTAATCCTTCGCATAATCCTGATGCTATTGCAATAACATTTTTGACAGCTGCTAATATTTGAACACCATTAACATCATTAGTAGTATATATTCGAAAAATATCAGATGAAAGGAAGCGTTGCAATTCAGATGAGAACATATCATTCTTCGAAGCAATAACAGAAGTAGTGGGTTTTAAAAGTCGTACTTCTTCAGCATGATTAGGACCAGACAAAACAGCAATATTATTTTCGCTTATTTTATGTATTGACGACAGTAAATCAAGTGGTAGAAGTTTTGACTTCAAATCAAAACCTTTTGTTAATATAAGATATTTTGAATTATTTTTTTTAATTTTGTGCAAAAGGTCTGATAATGAGCTTGAAGGAACTGCTAATATATTCAAATCAGAAAAATTAAAATTATGTAAATCATTATATATATTTATATTCTTATTTGAATTTATATTTTCTGATTTTGCATTGTTTTTCAATAATGGAATTAAACCAATATTATTAACATTTCTTGAATATAAATTTACATTATAATTTAGATGTGAAAGATAAGCAGAAAATGCAATTCCCCAGGATCCTGCGCCAAAAATATTTACCGTCATTTATTGAATACTTCTCCGATAATTGTAAAATCTTCATGAAGTTTTGTAAAATAATTCTGAACATCTGATAAATATTTTTTATCGATAACAAGTACCATCCCAATTCCTAAATTAAAAGGTCTTATCATATCCTCATTTGAAATATCACCACATTTCTGGATAAGTTTAAATATATTTGGCCACTCCCATGAATCCCACTTTATTTTAATATCTTGACCAGGATCAAGTACGCGGTGAGTGTTTTCAATTATGCCACCTCCTGTAATATGTGATAGGCTTTTAATCCATGGTTTATTAAGTATTGGGAGCAAGAGAGTTAAATAGGATCTGTGAATTTTTAGTAATTCGTCTTCAATTGTAGAATCTAATTCTTTAACATAATCACCAATTTTATATTTTGAATAAAGAACTTTTCTTGCTAACGAATATCCGTTTGTGTGTAATCCATTTGAATTTAAGCCAATTAGTATATTACCTGCTTCAGTTTTACGATTTGTCATCATCTTATTTTTATCAGCTATTCCAACGATTGTACCACTTACATCATATTTATTGTCATCATAAAAACCAGGCATTTCTGCAGTTTCTCCACCAATTAAAACACAATCATTTTCTTTACATGCTTTCGAAAAACCATAAACTACTTTCTCAAGTATATCATTATTTAATTTACCGGCAGCAAAATAATCTAAAAAGAATAATGGTTTTGCACCTATAACAAGAATATCATTAACGCAATGGTTTACTAGGCACTGGCCTATTGTATTATGTCTATTTGCCATTGATGCAACAAGTAATTTGGTTCCAACTCCATCGACGCTTGATACTAAAACTGGATCATCGTATTGATTTACGGGCAAATTAAAACAACCACCAAAAGAACCAATGTCTGATAATGTGTATTTATTATATGTAGATGAAACATGGGATTTTATTCTTTTCATCCCCTCATTAGCTGCATCAATATCGACTCCCGCTTCTTTATAAGTAGTCATATTTTCCTTTTATTTATATATTGATTCTATTATATCAGAATAATTTTCAATTACTTTTTTTCTTACTATAGACATTTTCGGTGTCATTTCACCTTTCTCAATGGAAAATTGATTGGATAGCAATTTATATTTTTTTACAGTTTCATAAGATGAAAATGAGTTCATTGAATCTGAAACTTCTTTATTTATTAAAATAATAACATCCGGATGATCTATTATAGCGTCATTGCTTAATTTATCTTTATTTATTGATAATAAATGATGATTCACCATATCAAAATTAGGTACAATTAAAGCACTAATGAAATTTCGTTTATCACCTAAAACCAAACATTGCTCTATGTATTTGGATGAATTTAATGCATTTTCTAAAGGAGCAGGTGCTATATTTTTACCTGCCGATGTTACAAGTAAGCTTTTTTTACGATCAGTAATTTTCAAGAAACCATCATTATCGATTACACCTATATCCCCAGTATGAAACCAACCATCATCATCAAAAACATTTTTAGTAGCAACCTCATCCTTATAATATCCTAGCATGATATTAGGACCTTTTGCAAGTATCTCACCATCTTTTGCAATTTTAAGTTCAACATTGTCTAATTTACGACCAACGCAGCCAAAACGTATATCTTCAGGAGTGTTTGAGGTTAAGACAGGACTAGTTTCTGTTAAACCATATCCTTCTAAAATTATAATCCCTATTCCAGCAAAAAATTCTGCAATATTTGTAGATAATGGTGCACCTCCTGATATGAAAAACTTAATTTTACCACCTAATTTACTTCTTACTTTTCCATATATTAGCATATCAGCAATTTTATACTTGATTTTCAAATTTAATGGAACTGATTGTTTTGCATGTTTGATATTCGTATAATCTTTTCCTATTTTCAAAGCCCAGTTAAATATCTTTTTTTTATTCTCACTGCCATCATTTAATCCAGCTATGATTTTATTGTACATTTTTTCAAAAAATCTAGGTACGCAAACAACAACTGTAGGAGAAATCTCATTCATATTTTCACCAACAGTTTCCATATTCTCAGCATAATAGATTTTTGAATTAATAGATAATGCAAAGAAATGACCAGCCATGCGTTCTAAAACGTGACTAAGTGGTAAAAATGATAAAAAGATTTCTTTTTCTAGGTTTTTTTGCAATTTTGATACTTCGTTTATGTTTGATATAAGGTTATTGTGAGATAACATAACACCTTTTGGCATGCCTGTTGTTCCTGAAGTGTATATCAACGTTACTAAATCATCAGGATTGATAGACTTGATTTTATTTTCAATTGATATATTGTTTTTTTCTTTATATTTATTACCAATCTCAATTAGTTCTGATAAGGAATTGACATAATCATGTTCATTTGATATAGAATCATCCATTACGATAACATGTTTTAAATTGTCACATGATGAATAAATTTTATTAATTTTGTTTAATTGTTCAATGTTCTCAACAAATATTAATTTTGCCTCCGAGTTCACTAGTATAAATTCAACTTGATCAATTGCAAGTGTAGGATATACAGTTACAGTAGTCATTCCTGAACAAACTATTGAATAATCGCACAATGCCCATTGATATGAGGTACTTGAGAGTATAGCTACTTTATCCTGCGAATCGAGGTCAAAAGAATAAAGTGCCGATGCTAGTGATACGACCTTATCTTTTAATTCAATTCCATTAATGCCAATCCATTTATCATTAAATTTATAATTTAATATTTTCTTATCAGGATTAGAATTAACAACTGAAAAGAACATTTCTGGAATTGTTTTATAATTCATATTATATACATAATTGATTGTTTAATAATTTATAATTTTTAATTTATTATTAAATAGATATTTTAAATAAATATGCCGAGGTGGTGAAATTGGTAGACACGTTGGATTCAAAATCCAATGTTTTTCGGAACGTGTGGGTTCAAGTCCCACCCTCGGTACAAGAACAAAATGAAAAAAATAGATTTACACGGTAAAAATTATGAGGAATCAGAAATTATTGTTAGTACTTTCATCGAAAACAATTTAAATAATCTTCCTATCAAAATTATAACAGGAAATTCTATAAATATGAAAAGAATTGTAATAAAAAGTGTAAAGAACTATAACTTGAGTTGCAATTATCAAAATCATCACAATTTAGGTGCGCTGATTATTACTAATAAGTATTAGTCTTTTTCTTCTAGAGAATTTTTTAATTTATTTGTTAAGTCGTTAATTATATTTCCAGCATTGTCAATAATAGGATTTATAATATCATCAGAATCACCAGGCAAATCATCTCCGTTGTATATTAAGAAACCTATATAAATAAGTAAAACAGATAAAGCTACAACTAATAGTTTGAAAAATTTCTTAAGGAGACTATATATAATTATCAAAGCAAAAATAACACAGATTGATAGATAGATAGGTTCGTCAACAATCGTTGTTATTATATCATTATAATTCATCTAATATTTCTTTATATAGAGTTTCGATTCATATAATTTATTTAATAATGTGATATAAATTACAATAAATATTTCTAAGATGATTTTGTGACCTACTTCAAACAAATCAAAAGTTGATTAATTTAATATTGAATAGAAATAAGAGGTATATCATGAGTCAAAATAAAAAAGAAATTATAAAACTTTCATTAACATTAAATTTACTGCTTGGTGTATTCAACCTTTACTTGTTTTGTATAAATAATATGTTATTCAATTTAGTGGTTGGTTCAGCAAACATAGGGGTTTGGGTATTTTTCAGGGATATGAAATTAATTCCAATGATATTAAAAAGCAAACAGCATTAATCGAAAGATTTGGAATCTGTAGTGTAATTTTCCAAAACCTCTATTAATATTCCTTCATCATATTTTTTTGAAAATTTAAGGTTCCCATTGAGGTACCATTCTTTAATGATTCCATGGAGCTTATCATTTTTATAAAACCATTCACCTTTAAGAGATCCATTCTTATGCCATTTCTTTTGAACTCCATCTAATTTTCCTGTTGAGTAATGATATATCATTTCTAATTGATTGTTTTCATACCATTTTTTTTGAATACCATCTTTCTTACCATTTTTAAAATTATAATATAATTTGAGATTACCATTATCATAATATTCCTTTAATATACCATTATTTTTTTCATCATCATGATCAATTGCATTAAAGTTTCCTGTAACCCAGAACGTGAAAGTGCAATTTAAGATTTTATATTTGGGATGATTGATATTAATTATAGAATTATCATTATCCAAGTGATTCACACCCTCAAATTTTAATAAATTATCACATCTTGATATATTAATTATGCTTAGATTATTACTTAAATTGAAAGTCAAATCACATTGTTCAATAAACACTTTCTTTGTTCTCTCAAAGACTAAATCATTAAGTGAAATTAATTCAACTTTATAATTACCGTTATAATCACTAATAAAATCTCTAAAGTCAATAAAATTATTTTCA
>Ga0066850_10001754_pt1 | contig 11246 bp, 6 predicted proteins | sample ETNtaG_4_FD_67282 | JGI IMG/M metagenome (GOLD analysis project Ga0066850, IMG submission 67282) | Marine microbial and viral communities from oxygen minimum zone, Eastern Pacific Ocean - ETNP201406SV67 | ecosystem: Environmental > Aquatic > Marine > Oceanic | place: Pacific Ocean: Eastern... | reverse complement strand
CAATTTCATACTGCTTTGCCCAATTCCAAGAACCAACCATCCTTTCGCCATCCCATTGCCTAACTTCAAAACCTGTGATTGGCAAATTCGTAGATTCCTCAAATGCTGAAAAAGTAACCCACCATTCCTGCGTCATTCGTGTACTACAATTATAATAGAATATAGATTCCATATCTGGATTCGAACCAATCGATCTCAGACCTAGTGTATAATTCCTTATGCTTACTCCTGAAAGCTTGAGATTGGTGTCTTCTGAAAATATACCATAATTAAGCATACTAAACCCATCAAGCGCTAAACCAGAAATATCTGCATTACCACCTACCAGCCATATCATACCATAATATATTGTTGAATCATATATGGATAAATTTCCTGCGTCTGAAACTAAAGTATAAGGTGAGATTATTGTATCATTGCTATTATTTCCAAATGAATAAGCCATAGTACTTACTGTTGTATTAATAAAATTCAATTCACCACCTGGATTAATTCTTATTTCTGAAGTTGTTAAATCTAAAGTCTGATTAACATTTAAATTAGAATCTTTGATAGTTAACTGACCATCGATAATAATATCTCCTTGTAACCAAATTTGATCATCTTCAAAGATAAGGACCTGATCCTTAGATACTGTCAAATTTTCAAAATTGTGTTGTTCGGATACTGCACCTAATGTGAAAAAGAATATCGTGAAAACGAAGATCACACCTACCAAGGTCAAAACACGCATGAAATTCTAAAGGAAAGGCCATATAAATCCAATACATGATAATTTGATAGTGTGAAACTGGTTTTAAAGGGAGCTTTATTTGACATAATAATGAAGCGCCTTTTAGGACTAGTTGTGATGATTGCTCTGCTTTCACAACCATTAGTCAAAAGTGAAATTGATAGGTATGTAAGCTATCCAGGTAATATTCCTGATTTTCACAATTTTAGTACCCCTCAATTGGAGCCTGGAGAAAACGGTTATTTCAGCTTAGATGTTCTTAATCGTTATAATGAAACTCTGGAAAATGTGATTGTCGAAGCTGAGATTTATCACAGAGCTGACATAGATGAATCTGAAACTTTAGGTAATATCCCAAACAATGAAAGACCATACATTAGCAATACAAAATGGACCTCAAATCTAGATGAAACAGAAGCGACCCAAGAAACAAGTGACACCAAAAAAGCGACTTATGATATCGGTGAACTAGAATCCAATGAGACCATAACCCTAGAATTCAGAATTAGGACTAAAGATGATACAAAAGAAGGAACCTATTTTGTTAGATTGTCAATGGTTTTTGTGCACAATGATACTGAAAGACAAATGCAATCAAGAGGTCATTGGAGCATGGAACTTTGGGAAAATGCAACGACCAATGTACCAGAAGGGTCTCCAGGAAATATCAACCTAGATATTTTAGGAGTAGATGGAATAATACCTGATTCTTCATTTGGAGTCAAAAAACCCATTCCAAAATGGCCACTATACCTTTTGATTACACTCACCATTATTTTTGCAGGTCTTTCTGTAGTCTTTTATCTGGAAGAAGAGGGAAACTATCCTGAACTAAATAAATGGCTTCAGAAGCAAAGGGGCAAACTTAACGAGCTTAGGTTGCGCTTTAAGTACCGAAAAAGCAGCTAAAGAAGCATAATCTAAATCTCCTGTTTTCTCTATTGCTTCCCTAACTTTAGATTCGCCTAATATTGAAATTATATCTGATAATTGGTCGTCTGTTAAACTCAAAAATGCTCGTCTAAGATAGTACCCTTTAATCAATTCACCACCAATTCTCTGTTTCAAGAGTGATTGATAAGGACTTAAAGTATTGGAATCTAACTTTTCTTTCTGGAATGCTTTATCGGCAACCTCAAAAGCCGCATCAGCAGATATTAAGCCAGAATATATTCCGCCGCCAGAAGTAGGCTTGGCCATGCCTGCTGCATCTCCTGTTAAAATTACATTATCTGCATAACTAGGATCTCTTATACCAAATGGAATAAGACCACTAACTCGATTGACTATTTTTGCTCCGCCAAGTAATTTTGAGGGCGCGCCTTTATGAAAATAATCCCTAAAGAAATTCTTAGGACGATCTGGGAGAACAGTAGCCATCCCAATTCTTCCTTCATTGGGGCCTGTAGGGATACCCCAACCAAAAAAGCGAGGTGCCAATTCAGAACCAACAAAGAGATCTACATGGTTATCTTTACCTTTATAACCTTCAACATCAGCTCCAAAAGCTGCCAAAACTTCTCTTTTACTACTGAGACCTGCATCACGGGCTACACGAGAGGCAGGGCCATCTGACCCGATTAAGAGTCTTGTCTCAAGGTCAATTTTTCCATTCTTACTTTTTATCGTAGCTATTATCCCATTTTCAGACCTACGGTGACTAAGGTACCTGTGACCTTCCCTCAAATCCACACCCGCTTCTACTGCCTTATTAGCAATAGATCTATCCAAATCTGGCCTATCAATTACTAGAGCCTTAGTCTCAGGGGCCTGAAAATCCAGAAATGAATCCTTAGGACCCCACAATCGAGCGCCACTCATTTCCTGAAGAATAGGGCGTTTGTAGCCCAAATAATCAAATGTACGAGGTGTGATTAACCCAGCACACTGGCAAGGTTCACCGACTCGTTCATGCTCTTCTATTAAGGTTGTAGAATAACCAGCTTGCGCTAGATTCCAAGCTGTTCTAGAGCCGCTGGGGCCTGCCCCTATAACTAATGCATCAAGCATTATGCCTTATTACTCGAGGGGGACTAAATCTATTTGGCAGCCGTCTGTCAATCCTGCATCTGCTAATGATAAATTAATATCTACCGACGCTCCATTCAGCATAACTGCAAAATTTGAATGTGGCAATTGGAACTTGTCTATACAATTCTGCAACAATTTGTTAACAGGCATATTGGAAGGTACCTTGACATTTGCAGTCTTACCATCTACTGTGGATACTATGACAACTCCAATCTTAGATGGTGCTGCAGCTTCTTCATTTACTTCCTCATCTGAAGATTCATCATCATCTGAACGACGTGTTAATCTTGCTGAACGAGCTCGCCTTCTTCTGACAATTGGAATTGCGACCATCATAATCACTAGTCCAATTCCTGCCAAGAATGGGTAGAGAAGTGTTATGCCAGTTCCTCTAATCAACTCTCTTTCCTGCAAGTCTGAAATGAATTCAATTTCTCCAAGAACTGCAGGTAATACAAGAGGTATAGTTTCCGCATACTCATCATTATCTGTACCACCGCCTAAGATAGACTCATCACAAGTATTACATTGATTTATCTCAAAACTACCACTTCCGGCATCAATAGTAAAAGTCAAATCAAGTTCATCCTTGTTATCCTCATCTGGAACAGTCCAAGTGAATTTTACTTCAGTTGTATCTCCTTCGTTAATTGATTCACCTACTGAACTAGTTAATTCAGTACCTGTGCCATCCTCAAATACAACAGTTAACGGTTTACTACTAATTTGCCAATCTGCATTACCAATGTTCTCTATTGTAACAGTAATCTCAACAGTTTCATCAACTTCTGGATTACGTGGATCCATTGCTATTTTCTTAATTTTGAAGTCTGGTAATATTTCGAATTTTACTTCTTTACTACTCTGTTCGAACACACCAGAACGTGGATACTCATTATCTGTATAACGACCTAATTCGTCAAACATACGATCGGTCTCACCTGAAAAACCATCACCATCTGATTCACATTCGAACTCTTGTATATTGTAATCGTCACAAATTGGATTGATTTCAGCTCTGAAAGTAGTCCATTCTTCCTCTGTTGCCTTCCAACGGAATCTTACATCTGTTGTTTCACTTGCATCTACATCAAAGTCAACATAATCTTTGTTTGTACGATCCTTGAGGATTTCATTATCTGCACTGCTATCTGCTGTGATATACAACCGAGCGCCCTGAACATCTGCAGCTCCAGTATTACTTACAGTAACTGTGAACGTTACAATATCGTCAACATTTGGTGTCTGTGCACTAGAACCTGCATATTTGGTATCTACTCTCATTGCATCTATAGCAAGATCAGGTTTTACTCTTAATAATTCCGAATAACGTGCATCATTATTGTTCTCATTAGGTTCAAGTATCTCTCCATTATCGTTATCCTCATCATAATCTGAACGAACTTCGACATACCATTCTCCACCCTCAATCAACCAATCATCCGAAGCAATAGTCTTTTGGTTATTGGACTTGATATTCGTTGTCTTATCATAAAGTGACTTGATGTATCCCTTTGCTTCATCGAACTCAAAACCAGCTATCATCAATGCGTCAATCTCATTTTGGGTTTCAGGTGATTTCTTAGGATAATAGAAAATCTCAACACGGACGTCATCTGCATCTGCAGTACCTGTATTCTCAACGTCAACTAAGATAACAACGGTGTCTCCATCCTGAACCTGAGAAGCATTACCTATTGCCCCATCAATCTCAAGATGAATATTGGCTTGTTGTATCGTAAGTTCAGGCCTTTGGACCATTACAGTTAATGTAATGTCTTGAGTGGCACTAGGGTCATCCTCTTCATCTCTAACTGATATCTGTATGGTGTAATTACCTTCGTCGGCTTCATCAGCAACTTCAACAAACACCCAAAGATCATCAAGCTCACCATCTTCAATAGATAGACCTGATGTTGTTGACCACTGTGAAGATTTAGAGCTGTCCTGCCAGTAAGTAACTTCCCAATCATCATCTAGTGTGGAGACTGTTTCAGGTATGAATATATCTGGATTAGACCCTGTATTATCTAATTTAACCTTGAATTTTACACTATTCTTCGTAGCTGAACCCTCATATTCAGGATAAATTTCCTGAACAAAATCAATAGCTGTAGCTTCCAGACTCCTTGTTGGAGCTGCAATATTGATTATAACAATAGTAGTACTCTGTATTTCTTCTTCAGCGTTTCTGACGGTGATAGACATAGTATAGTTACCTTCATCAACCACATCTGCATCTACTTCAGCAATAAACCAGAGTGATTTACTTTGATCTTTCTCTAATGCTTGACCCGTGGCACTCCATTTATCGCTTGAAGAACCTGGATTACCTGAATTCTTTGTAAAGAAATCAGAGTCCCAACCAGAACCTAGAACGTTATCCAATTCTGCTGTAAATTTATCATCATGTGAACCTGTATTAGTTACAGTAATCTTGAAGCGGGCTGTATTCTTTTCTTCATTATCTGTTTCAGGAGACAAAGTAACTTCTTCTTCACCTGATGTAACTGATAAAGTTACTTCACGGATTGGTTCTCTTACATCCATTATTGTTTCTGCTTGAACCGCCGGTTCTGCTCCACCACCTGCAGACGCTTCAGTGATAACTGTGTAATTACCAGCCTCAGAATCAACATCTGGTGTTATACAAAGGTAAAGATATTTTGATTCTCCTGCACCAATGCTACCTGTAAAAGTCCCGCTTGAACATGAAGCAGAAGTGAATATAGAAACTGTCCACTCATCAGGATATGATGTGGCAACTGTTTCAATATTTACATTATCGTTTCTGTTACCTGTATTGATCAATTTGAGAGTGAATTTCTCTCTACGATCATTTGCACTATCTTCTGTTGAAGGATAAGTCATAATCGTATCACTACCAACTACTGTAAGACTAGCCCCATAAATCTGACCTATCTCTGTTGTCAATGTAGTAATTGCACTCTGTGCTAAATCACCAGCAGATTTTGCCTTAACCTGAAATTCATACTCAGCGGACGAGTCTTCAAGCGCGTCTCTTTCTTGAGCTGATAAGTTGTCTAAATCATATTCTGGTAATGCACAAGTTATAGTTATAGTTGCAGTGGCATCCTTCGCTAATTCAACTTCTGCAGGATTTGCTGTTACCCAATTAAGGTTATCTGAAAGTATAGATATCAAAATTGTATCCGTACCATCTCCTGTATTCTTAACATCTACACTGAAAACAGCGGAAGAACCTGGAATCTTCTCAATGGATACTACATCTGCATTAATTTCAACACCACGAGAAAGCTCAACTTTGACAGTCAAAGTTAAAGCGTCTTGTGATTTAGTTCCGTTTGCACAATCATCACAATTGGAAACTCCTGAAACATTTACAGAATAATCACCTTTCTCAGTTCCTTCTGGAACTGTTATTGAAAGCCCTACCAATCCTGTAGAACCTTCCTCAACATTAAGGAAAGATGTGTTAAATTCTAGAGCTGTCCATCCAGATGGCGCTGTAACGGACATTGCAACAATATCATCCCCTGTTCCCAAATTTTCTACACTTATAGACACGGTAACTGGAGTTCCAATAATTGCATCTACAGTACTGGAATCAACTGAAAGATCAATCCAGTATTCTTGGTTAACAATAGTTGTAACAGCTACTGTAGTATTGACCCACTTTGGTGGATTTTCATCGGATGCACCGAGTGAAGATGCTGTAATATTAGTTATAAATGCCTGATTTTGCTCACCGGAAGGAATAGTGATAGTCAGATTAACTGTCTTTTCACTACCGGCAGCAACATCCTCGACATACTCTGATTCAAGTTGAACTATCCAATTTACAGGATAATCATCAATCGAAAGTTTGAAAGAATCAGAACCTGTACCTTTGTTCTGCACCCTCATAGGATATATCAATTCAGAACCAGGATCTCCGGACTTAGAAGAAACAATCATGTCAACTTTATACTGCTTATTTACAGAAACTGTAACTGAACTAGTATCATAAGCTGATGAAGAATCTTCTGAACTTCCATTAACTGTTATTACATTATCGCCAACTACTGCGTCTTCATCAATATTCACGGTTAAATTAACAGTCGTGCTTGCACCTTGCTCTAAATCTACATCTTCAACAATTGAACCCCAAGAGGCCATTTCTCCTTCAAGAGATAATGCAACTGTATCATCTGAATTACCTTTATTCTTTACTGTAATTGAATAACTTAATTGATCACCAGGATCTCCTGATTGAGTTGTATCTCCTGAAACAGAAACAGATACTTCATAAATCTGATTAACATTAAGGAAAACGTCACGGTATTTACTGGTAGAATCATCCTCTGATGTTGCCTTGATAGTTATTTTATATCCATTTTGAGCCGTTGTATCCTCTGGTGCTGTAACTCTCAAAGTTGTTGTTGTATTTGCTCCAGCTGCGAGGGTAAAGGATGATTCACCTAAAGTACCCCAAGTAGCATTTGAACCTGTTAAGGCCAATGAAATTTCATCTTCTCCATTGCCCTGATTTTCAATTGTTAAATTATAACTCACTTCAATTTCAGGATTGGCAGATTGTGTATCTCCACCGACAATCGTAACTTTTGGATCATAATTTTGCAATACTGTTGAACGCGATGTAAATGTTTTAAAAACTGAAGTATTCTCTTGTGACGATACCTTAACCTGTATAGTCGCAACAACATCTGCTGCTGCGTCCTGTGGTGCTTTAACAACCAGTACATCGGTCAAAGTGATATTCTCGTCAACGCCAAGGCTACTTACCTCATCATTATCTAAAGAAGCTTCCCAACCTATTGGTACTCCCTCAGAGACTACCGATAAGTCAAAAGAATCAACGGCATTACCCTTATTTGTCACCTTAAAGGAATAATATACGCGCTTCCCAGCTTCAATATCCTGTGCACTAGATCCTATCTTTGTAACCTCAAGTGCAGGCAGCTGATTAACACGAACTGTAACCGAAATGGAATATGCCGTCTCTCCATCCTCTGAATTAGCGTAGAAATTTATACTTTTCAATCCTGCAAGAGCCTCAATATCTGGTGTAACACTGAAAGTAACCGTTTCTGACTCATCTTGATCTAAACTTACAGAACCTGGGAGTGTAAACGACCAATCATCGGTACCAACTGAAGTTTGAGTAAATGTTAAGGTATCTTCAGTATTTCCTTTATCATTAGTAACTGTAATCGAAAAAGTTGCATCATTATTAGGATCTACACTAATTTGTGTTGTTTCCGCAGACAGTGAAGTTCCATATATTTTCTTAACTTTAGCACTACCTGCTGCAGTTTCATTATTACTAGATTCTCCTCCCGACTGACAAAATAATGTAAATTGTTTAGTTTGGCCACCTTCTGCATTAGTTCTATTTCCTATTTCAACATAAAGTGTAACTGTTCCTGTTGATTCATCACTAATACTAATCTGGCTAGGAAGAATATACATTTCCCATCCTGTAGGAATTGTTGATGACATCCCCAAATTATAGGTATCATCTTCTGTACCATCATTATCGATTGTTACTGTGTAAGTTAATGTGTCCTCAGGTTCACCTTCTTGTTGTGTAGGAGATATTGTAACTGCATGTTCATAATCTACAGCCACTGCTCCACCTGAAATTAATACACAGAATAAACCAGCCATGACAAATGTCAAGGCGATTGCTAGCCAATTGGTTTGGTTTAAGCTCATTGCTATTTCCATACTTTTCACCAGAACATAGGTTATAAAGCTTAGTGAATAATTATTAATAATAGTTGCTAATTATTACTATATGAGTAGCTCATATTCACTACCACCTATACTAGTCTCACAAATAGAGGCTCTCGTCGACTCGGGACACTTCAGCAGCCGTTCTGATGTAGTAAAAGAAGCTTTAAGATTTATGATTGAAAAGAAAAATCATCTTAGGCATGCATCAGCCGTAGAGATGTACAAAAAAGGTAAGGCCACATTGACAAAAGGAGCAGAGATTGCAACCGTTTCGCCAGATACTTTCAGAAGTATTTTGAATGATCAAGGCATAGTAACGCCCGATACTGTTGAATGGGAGTCGATTGAGTAATCTTTTATATATGCATCCTGCTGAAAAAAAATATTTGAATGCTACCAAATGGCTTGAATCCCTAAACCAAAACAAGATAGTTCCGGGACTTGAAAGAATTGCTCAATTAATGAATATGCTAGAAAATCCTCAAAAAAGGTTGAAATTAATTATAATTGGAGGAACAAATGCAAAGGGAAGTACTTGTTTTAACTTAAATCATAACCTTACAAAGAACGGATTTAAGATAGGCTGTTTTACGTCACCACATATACATTCTGTGAGAGAAAGAATTAGAATAGGGGAAGAAATAGTAAGTATAGAAGAATTTACAGATATCCTATATTTACTAAGAGATATTGTCAATAAAAATAAAATTGAAGCTACTTATTTTGAAATATTAACTGCAGCTGCATACCAATACTTCTACATAAAAAATGTAGATTATGCCATAATGGAAGTAGGACTAGGTGGAGAGTGGGATGCTGTGAACATTGGTGATGCCGATATTGCGATTTTGACGACCTTAGGTATAGATCATGTAAACTATCTAGGTAGTAAATTAGAGGGAATTGCTATAACAAAAGCCAAAATAGTGCGGAAAAATAGTGTAGTAATTACAGGATGGAGGGAAAAACATCACAAGTATATTCCTAAATGCCAAAGTCTCATACATTGTAATCACATTGAAAAATGGGTTGAAGAAACCATGAATATAATAGGAGTAAAACAGCCTGTAGAGATAATAGAAATCCCTGGGCGATATGAAAAAATAGACAAATTTATCTTAGATACTGCACACAATACACAAGCGATTCAATATTTGATTTCCCAAAATAAAGGATATGATAAGATTATTATAGGTATAATGAAAGACAAAGATATTGAAGACATAATTAGTTGCTTACCAAAAAAGTGTGAAATATTAGTATGTAATTTAGAAACTGAAAGATCTGCAAGAACTGATGAATTAGCTACAATATGCCAAGATTTAGGATATAATTATAAAAAATTCAATAATGTAAAGCAGGCTATGGAATACTCAAAGCATCATAAAACACTGATAACTGGTTCATTCTATACTGTTTCTGAAGCCAGAGAATATCTAAAACTGGAAGGGCATAGTGAATTATAAATTATGGGGTTATCTAAACAAGTGATGAATAAGACACTTACATTCTGCTTGGTCTCTCTTTTTTTGAGTTCGACCTTGAGTGGATGTTTAGATAGTGGCTTATTTTCAAACGACGACGAAAAGAGTGTCGTAGCCCCAACTTGGACGAAAGGTGACTTTTGGCAGTACAGCGTAAAAACTCCAAATATGGAAATATCAACCACAATGGTGGTATCAATTGATGATGATGCAACTGATTACTATATTGGTGCGGGCTCACTAGAAGACGCAAAGAGACACGCTGTTCTGAACCACAACCCTGCCTTGGGGCGTGTCCAAATATCCAATTTTGCAGTTTATGAAAACAATGTACCTCAAAAGATAATTGATTTCCCCCTAAAATCTGATAAAAGCTGGTCATTCAACCTTTATGGTGAAGAATTTGTAGCAATTGTCTTAACGAGTATAAGTGATGAAAATACAGATGTTGATATTTCAGCAACCAGTAATAATGGGGCAACAATCTTGTATCATTACGATACCGATGCCCGATGGTTCACATACTTTCAATATACTAACGCAAACGGTGAAAATGTTTTAACCATGGATTTAGCCAATTATGGCCGTGGATTTACAGGGAATGCATATTTCTGTAGAGGTGGAGATTTGTATGACGAAGAATTTAGTGGCCCTGATTTAGAAGTTTACGATACTGTATATGTCAACGAAGGTCACGAACGGTACGGAAATTGGAACTACATTCTTTACTTCTTAGAGGCGAATACTGGGGGCTCAGGAAGTGGAGAATTAACACTCAAAGATCATTTGGGAACTGAACTTCTCGTTGAAACTTTTAGCCCTGGTGTGACTAAAAATGAAATGGGCTCTGTTGAAAGCTCCAGTGGTAATTGGACTTTTGAAATTGCCTTGTCTGGTGATTCTTATGTTAGAATGAGAATAGCTGGTGCAATACAATACACGTATGCAGTTTAATTATCTGACAAAAAGACGATACTTTTGATCGCTTTCTTTAATCTCATTTTCAATTCTTTGTGATATATATTTTTCAGGACTCCTAAAATTAGGAATCTTTTCTTCCATTTCTTTAAAATTGCTGTATGGTCTGTTAGCAACAATTAAGTTCATTGTTTTCTTACCAAGACCGGGTATTAATTCAAGAGAATGATATCTACGTGAAATTGGACCTGCATGATTAAAAAATTGGATGAACTTCTCCTCATTTTCTTTTACAATCTCATCTAATACAAAACCAAGTTCAGATTGAGCTGTGTGGGTAAGTTCAACAAAATTTACTC
>Ga0066850_10001721_pt1 | contig 11373 bp, 7 predicted proteins | sample ETNtaG_4_FD_67282 | JGI IMG/M metagenome (GOLD analysis project Ga0066850, IMG submission 67282) | Marine microbial and viral communities from oxygen minimum zone, Eastern Pacific Ocean - ETNP201406SV67 | ecosystem: Environmental > Aquatic > Marine > Oceanic | place: Pacific Ocean: Eastern... | reverse complement strand
ACTTTTCTAGACTCTGGAGGTAAACTCTCGGGGAGTTGACGGATGGCGAAGACAAAGGAAATTGCAGACAACATTCCCGCAAGTAAACAGGGGAGGAAATAGGGATGTGCCTGCCACCAAGGCGTCATGAACAGACCTCCGAAATTCGTGTAAGGGTCTGTGAGAATACCTCCAAGAAAAGGACCAATCATGAAACCCAAGCCAAATGCAGCGCCAATCATCCCCATTCTTCCTTTCAATTGTTCTGGTGAACTGATATCACCGATGTATGCACGAGCAACTGCAATATTTCCATTCCCTGCCCCAGCAAGGAATCGTACGATGAGGGCAAACCAAAGACTACCTGACAAACCAAAGGAGACGAAGAAAACCGTGTTTGAAATGAGTCCAAACATGATGACTGGGCGGCGTCCGACCCGATCTGACAACGAACCTAAAATTGGTGTGAAAATAAATTGGCCAAATGTGTATGCAGCAAGCATGATGCCAACCCATAGGTCTCGCTCTCCAATTTCTGTAAACCCATCACCGGTTGCTAAATCTTGAACGAAATATGTCAGAAAAGGGATGACCAATGTGAATCCAATCAAATCGATGAGGACGACGAGGAATAGAATTCCCATGCCTGAACGAGGTTCTTGTTGGTCACCCATGGCCTACGGCCATGAAAGGCAGAACATAAGTCTGTACTCATGCTGAAGGGTGTCCACTTGGGTTTGGTGTCAATCGGTCAATCACGGCACCCAGACGTTCGACCAAGGAACTCTTGTTTTCGTTCGGAACAAGAGCACATTCCATGACTTCATCCAATGTATCGACGGGGATTACTTCGATTTGATCCTTGAATGCATCGTCGATTAGAACGTCCTTCATGTTAGCACGTGGTATGATTACTCGAGAAATACCACACTTGGCAGCAGCTTCAATTTTCGCTGTAACACCACCAATCGGAAGTACTTCGCCACGTACAGAAAGTGAACCGGTCATCGCCAAGTTCTGATCAATTGGAATATCCTCGAAGGCTGAGATAATCGCCGTGGCAATAGTGATGCTTGCACTGTCTCCATCCACACCATGGGTGTCGACGAATTGAATGTGGATGTCAAAGTCCGACACGTTCTTTCCAGTCAACTTCTTGATGACAGCACTCACATTGGTGACACTTTCTTTGGCCAAATCAGACAAACCTCCAGTGGCAAAAACACTACCTGATTTTGCTTGTGTTGGCGTGACTAGTGCCTCTACTGGAAGCATGATGCCACTGAAATCAGACATCCCACTATTTGCCCCAAGAACTGCCAAGCCATTGACTCGACCAACTCGTTCACCACTATTCACCAGCAGGGAATAGTCCAGACGATGTTCAATCATGCGATCCGCAACTTGCTGTTCAAGAGGACGGGCGATTTTACGGGCACCCAAAACGTGTTTACTCGTAGTGGTGGTTGCATTTTCTTCACAAGCAAGATCACCGGCAATTCTGACCAAACCGCCCAATTCACGTAGCCGCAATGTGAGTTTTCCACGGCGACCTGCTCGTCGCTGAGATTCCCGTAGAATGACTTCAACAGCAGAACGATCAAAGTGTGGAATCGGATTACCTGTTTTCTTGTTTTGTTCATTGCGAACTTCTTGAGCAATAAAGCGGATTAAACGACGGCGATTTCGAGCAGTGTCTCTCATTGTTGAGTTGACATAAACCTCGTACCCATATCCTCTGATTCGACTGCGGAGGGCAGGGTGCATATGTTGTACTGCATCTAGATTTCCAGCAGCGACGAGGATGAAGTCACAAGGTACTGCTTCAGTCTTGGTGAGTGCGCCAGATGAACGCTCAGAGCGACCAGAAATTGGGAATGCCTTTTCCTGCATTGCTGTCAATAGAGCCTGCTGTTCCTCTAGTCGTAGAAGATTGATTTCGTCAATGAAAAGAACGCCACCATGGGCCTTGTGAATTGCACCTGCCTCCACCCTTTCATGGGCAGGAGTTTCCATGCCACCAGATTGGAATGGGTCGTGCCGAACATCTCCAAGAAGACTCCCTGCAAGAGTGCCTGTGGCATCAATAAACGGTGGCATATCTCCGCGCTTTCGTTTGACCAATAATTTTGGAATTCGTGACTCTTCACTAGATACCAATCGATTCTTGATGAACATGTAACCAAAGGCGAGAAGGAACATTCCAAAGAGGAGCATGACGATGTCACCTGACTGGATGGTTGCTAGTAACAATGCAGCACCGATTAGAAGAGCGACAAACATCAGAGTCCTGCTGGTGCGCTCTCGTTGTTCACGAAGTTGGGCACGTCGGTCTTTGACAATTCGATCACCTCGACCGGCAGGCACTGTGCGAATCCGAGGTTCGTTCTCATCATCGTCGTTGATGTAGCAAAGTGTATCTTCCAATGACTCTGATGGCATCAATTCAGTCATCGCTTTTGCGAGCATACTCTTACCTGTACCAGGGTCACCAATCATCAACATATGACGACGTTGTTCTGCAGCCTTTCGGATAACCAATGCAGCGTCTTCTTGACCGATGACCTGATCAACCAACGTATCCGGTATCGGTACATCGGCTGTAGTATCGAAGGAAATACCCTGTAGCCATTCATCGACAGGGACATCAGTGATTGGATCTTCAGCACCTTCTGCGGTTGAACCCAGTCCAAATTGACTCTTTTCTGGAGCAGGAGAATCAAGTTCGTCGATAATGGAAACCTCTTCTGTGTCTCCTTCATCCTGTTGCTCATCCGCCATGACGACCTCTCCAGTATGTTTCTGGGGCTCGGCTACGTTCTTGAATGTGCGGTCTGGCTACTTCAGGCGCCCAAGGGGCTAAAGCCCCCTTGGGCGGGCCCCTTCGAGTTATCGTCGAATTGATATTCTATACCTGAGTCGGCAGCCCATCCACTCAGCCGCCTCACGGTCGGCACCTTGCTTGCAGGGTCGAGTTCAATGGAACTGGGATGTGAAAAAATGCCGGAATACACAGCACTAAGAGAAGAAGATGGGCGTACATACATCGTCCCGATTCAGGACGATGAATTGAAAATACGAGGACTTGGTCGATTCTCACCAAAGCCCCTCCTTGAAGGCTTAGCCAATGGTGAACGAATTACAATAGGTCAAAAGGTCCTAACACGGGTTGAAGTCGGACTTCCTGAATTGCGGAAAGGAATGAAACGCCGTGCTCAAATTATCAATCCGAAAGATGCTGGATTTCTAATTGCATGGATGGGTATTGGAGTCGGCCAACGTGTTCTTGAAACTGGACACGGTTCAGGTGGATTGGCACTTCATCTCGCAAATGTACTCGGAGAAAGTGGAACATTGGTTTCAGTTGAAAATCGGCCCGAGCACGCAGAGGTTGGGAGAGAGAACATGGAACGTGCATCAGGTTCAATGAATGAATTCCCCAAATGGATTCTTTTGGAAGGCGATATCGCAGAAACCTCGTTTGAAGGGATTGTAGAGGATTTCGATGCCATAATTTTGGATTTACCTGAACCTTGGCCCGTCATTGCACCTCTCTGTAAGAAACTCCGTTACGGCGGAAGAATTGCCTGCTATTGTCCAGTTTCTAGTCAGTTAGAGAAAGCATGGAATGCCTGTGAAGAAGCGGGGCTCACTGTAGACTGGGCAGGGGAAGTCATGGATCGTGTATGGACGAAGGCTAGTCGCGGTGGAGTTAGACCAGGGAATACTCCGATGGGTCATACTGCATTCTTACTGATTGCAGAACGAACTTGAATCAATCCTCATCGTGAGGGGGCATGACGCGGTTCATCTCTTCACAAGTTGGGCATTTGAATCTGAAAGGTGCTTCCTTATCAGTCGGCAAGCGGATGCGAGAATCACAGGAATAACAACGTGCTGTTCCATCTTCGTCACCACGAATTTCACCGTGGCTCAAGTCGGCGTTTTTGTTCTCTTCTTCTTCGGCTTCATCCCATGCATCTTGAGCACTCTTTTTCGCTCGTGACTTTGAACTGTAGCGCATCCACAGAACCAGTAATGCGGCGAAAAGCCAACCAGACAACATTGCGATGGCTAGGTTTGCTGCATTCATCATAGGGCCGCCATCCCAAAGTTCTGCTTCCTTGGGTGGAGGGTCGTCAAATTCAACGGTCAATGTTGTGGATGTGCTACTCACTGAGAATCCTTGACCGTCCGAAAGTGTACCACTGGCTTCGATTCTAATGTCGATGCTGCCGATGGTTGGCTCGCCTTGCGGTCGAAGTGTTAACGAATATGTGGCAACCCCTCTAGGGGCTACTGAAAACACACTTAGGGTCTGATTTTCAGAAACAAAATTCCAGTCATAATAGAGATCTTGAACATGTTCGCCTGCCAAATGTAGGAAGCCTGAAACCTGCTCATTTCCGTCATTTTGAATGGTGACCGTATAGGTCGCAGAACTGTTCCATGGCAGAGACCAATCGTCTCCAGTCATGGAGACAACAAGCATGGGACCACCGTCTGAACTTCGATGTGGTTCAATCTCAATGTCAATTGAATCGGTAGAATTCATACTGGAATCCGACAACGATGTTGCAGTGAAAGCAATCGTATGCATTCCTGCAAGAAGTGTACTGCTCGCCGTACAGGTTACTGCGTGGCTTTCAGCAGCAGCACCAGCTGCAAGAGTTGTTTGGCTAGGATGGTCACACGTGAATCCCGAGGGACCAGTAACCAGTAGAGTATCTTCGGCTTCGCCAAGATTGGCTAGGAAAAGTGTGAGGCTTGCACTCCCTTCAGCATTAATGGAGTTCACATTTGAGGTGATTGTTGCCTGTACGGAGACTTCTGGAACCGTCGCGAATAATGACAATGAATCGTTTACTGAATCATCATTCTCACTTTCTACACTGAGTGTAAGGGTGACATCTTCACTGGCACCGGTACGTCGAAGAGAAATATTGACGCCTCCACTTTCTCCAGAGGCGAGGGTAAGTGTCTGGGGTGAAATCCCCACTTCAAATCCTGCTGCACCAGTGAGTGTTATGGCAAATGTATCGGGTTCGTTTCCGTCATTGATAATCGTGGCAGAAAATATTGACGCGGCACTATTTGATACAGGCAGTGAATCACCTGCAACCAATACGCGAACGTCTGCTCGCTGATCCACTTGAGCGTTGATGGTCAGTGAATCCCAAGTGCTGCCATCATCTGGATTCTTGGCCATGACTGTGAACGAGTAGGTTCCTGAAGCGATATCATCGTCGATTCCAACATTCATAGACAACGTTGAACTGTTTCCGTTAGGACCCACTGAGGTTCCATTGCTCACTGAAATAGAGAAACCCTGAGGGGCCCCACTCCAATCAAGGGCTGCATTGGTGATTCCAGTTCCGTCATTTGTAAGTGTGAAATCAATAGATACAGGTGAATCTGCCCCTACATCAAAAGCACCCCCGAGAGGACCTGTCATCCAGATGGAAGACCATGGTAGAATGGTCACAATTCCAGTGAAATTCAATGTAGACGAGCCATCTTGTGTCTCGGCACTGAAATCAATTGTGTAATTACCGACCAATGGCGTATCTGATGTAACTGATGTTGACCAACTCAAGTCTACAGTTTCACCTGATTCTACGGTGACAAAGGTCGAGGATGAATCGATGGTTAATTCATTAGATGATGCTGAAAGTCGAATGTTTGTAGCTTCAGTACCTGTATTTCGGATTGTCATAGTTCCCGATGCAGAGCCTCCGGGTGTGAGTGTTAGAGCCTCATTGTCAACAACAGTTAGGCCGTGGGACACACCAACGGTCAGTGAATGTGTGAATGAATAACTGACTTCACCAATCTCATCCCATGCAGATAGAGTCAAGTCACAGGTTTCCCCTTCACTTGCATCTACATCGATGCTGACATCTGTACTGATGAATTCATTGTCGCTAGCATTCAAACGCGAACCATCCGCTTGAGATGAATCCAAACTAGCCGAACAAATTCCAGTTGTTGAAATTGAATAAATCGATTCTGCTTCAGAAGTCCCGGCATTGTGGACATCGAAAACGACCATCCCGGTACCATTGGGCAACCAATTATTTGTGGAATCGACTGCAGACATGATTAGATTGTGAGTGCCATTGACCCTCACTACAATGGTTTCGGAAATGCTGAAGTTGCCCATTGCAGAACCGGCGGAAAGTAAGAAACCGTAGTCCCCAGGTGCTTCTCCATTCGGCACACTTACTCGAATTGTGCTCATTCTACTCTCTCCAGCACTCATATTGGACAATGTAGAGTTAAGCCAACGTACATCCCAACCTGAAGGAACTGTTCGACCAAAATTGGTTCCATTACCACCACCTCCACTACTGACGGTCATACATGTGGTCGCATTGGCCATGTTTGTGAGATTGTGTGTCAAAGTTGCCGAAATACACCATTCTCCAGCACTAACATTCCAAGTATTTGACCAAGAATGATTGGTTCCATTGCTAGTCCAATTGTATAACCCCACATCGTGAGGGAAAATTGAACCATTTTGTTCAAGTGTCCAATCAACGAAATATGTGAGGTTTGCAGTTACATTGACAGTGTCAAGGGCTGCGGTCAAATTTGTAGAAACTGCAGAGAGGGAAGCAAAGAATTCGGTAGGACCCGTTGTCACATTGCCAGTTCCATTGTTGGTATTGTTACCACCCGTATTGTTTCCCGTATTGTTCCCGGTGTTATTTCCACCTGAATTGTTTCCACCAGAATTGTTTCCACCTGTGTTATTCCCAGAATTATTTCCACCAGAATTGTTGCTTCCACCACCGGTGGCCCAATTGGCCCAAAAATCAGTAAGGTCGGGATTTTCATCCACTGCGAGAACAATGTGATCTGACGATGACCCCAAGTTTGAGATGGGTACGTCAATGTCGATGGATTGCCCGACTTCAATTCCAAGAAGTCCATTGTCACCAATTACTGTATGTTCTATATCCGGAAGATAAGATGGAGCGACTGAAAGGTATAGTGTGATGGTGGAAGATATATTTGTACCGGATTGAATGACGTTGATATCTACGAATCCATTATCTGACAATTCAGCATTCATTGCAAGTTGAACAATGATGGTTGTTGTTACTGAGAAAGTGGGTAATACTGTTGAAAGTGATTCATCTACAAGAGTGACATTCCAAACTGAAGAAGTCAGCGAATCATCAACTGAGAGTTCAAAATCACGTATTGAGGTGTCATTGTTCTCAATCGTTAGTGTGACATTCGCACTATCGCCTTGAATGAGGATGATGTGGTCATCAGATAAATCAAGCAAAATACGGCTATCAGCAGCCACTAAAGGGGCAAAAGCAGCCAGAAATGTACTCGAAACAAGCAGCAAACACAACCCAAATGAACGGCGGCGCTGGGAGGACATCGGCACAACCGAATCCGTACCCTGCTTTGAGGATGATGGGAGAACGCGTAAGCGTTCTCGGCGATTGCATGAATCAAGATTGCTGTAGAGCCTCAATAATCTCGGGATTCAATTGTTCCCATGTGAAGTGACCATCGGAAGGTTCACGACCAAAATGACCACCTGCTGAAGTCATCGAATATATCGGACGCAAGAGGTCCAAATTTTGGATAATACCACGTGGCCTGAAATCAAAGCAATTGCGTACTCTTCGACTAATTTCATCCTCAGTAATTCCTGCTACTGCTGTCCCGTCGGTAGTGACTCGAACACTGACTGGTTCCGCTACGCCAATTGCATAAGCCAACTGAATTTCACAACGCTTTGCCAGTTTGGCTGCAACGACATGTTTGGCGGCCCATCGTGCTGCATAAGTTGCAGAGCGGTCAACCTTAGACGGATCCTTACCACTGAAGGCGCCCCCTCCATGTCTACCCATTCCCCCGTAAGTATCTACGATGATTTTTCGACCTGTGACCCCTGCATCAGCATGGGGCCCACCTTGAACAAATCGACCTGTTCCATTGATGATTATATCTGTGGCTGAATCAATCAACTCGTCTGGAATAATTGGGTCGATTACATGGGTTCTAATTTCACTTTGAATAAAGGCCAGTTCGGCATCTTCAGAATCAAATCGGTCCAGCATATCATCGTGCTGAATTGCAATCACTACTGCCCATACACGACGAGGTGAACCATAGGCACCATACTCGATTGTGACCTGCGATTTCCCATCAGGTCTTGCCCAAGGGAGTAAACCTGTCTCTCGAACCTCTGTTAGACGGCGAGTGAGGGCTTGACTCAATAGAGCCGATAGGGGCATAAAGTGACCTGAAAGGGAAGGATATGATTCTGATTCATCGGTAGCAAATCCAAACATCAATCCTTGATCGCCTGCGCCCTGATTGATATCACCTTGATCGACACCTTGACTGATATCTGGAGATTGAGTGGAAATCAACAATTTAACTTCACAAGTTGCTGCATCCATTCCGAATGCGTGGTCTGTGTATCCAATGGCTGCAGCTGTCTTTCGAGCTACTGCTTCATAGTCAATTTGCGGAGGGGCGCAAGTAATTTCTCCTGCAAGAATAATCCAACTATTGTCATCAGTACCTTTGACCACAGTTTCACACGCAACACGTGCGTGAGGGTCTTGTTGCAAACATGCATCCAATATGGCGTCTGAAATCGCATCACACAACTTATCGGGGTGACCTGCGGTTACAGATTCTGATGTAAAGAGCATACTCTCGTGTGACATTAAACCCGTCGAAAATCCTCCTGCATATCAATGGTGAGGATGGGAGCGTTTCACTAATGTGTCCAAAATGGAACCATTTATCGCCGTGCGGTTCAAGTGTTTGATGCACACGGCGTGAATCATGACCGGACGCGACGGACGCGATTGGGAGCCGACCCATTATCGAACCCACACCTTGGGTGAAGTTCGTGATTTGGGTGCTCAAATGATTGGGCACGAAGTGACAGTTGCGGGTTATGCTGAAGCTGTCCGCGGCCGGGGCGCCATCTGTTTTCTGATGCTTCGTGATGGAACGGGACATCTGCAAGCCTTTCTCAAGAAGGATAACATGAATGAAGACTCATTTGATGCCATACAGGGCGCAAGTCGAGAATCAACAATTCAAGTCACAGGCATGGTTGCACAAAAGCGCCCACCCAAGGTTGCGGAAGGTGAACCTGAACCCCCTGCTGAATACGAAATCAATGTCTCGTCAGGTCAGATTTTGGCTCTTGCAGAAACACCACTCCCCGTTGGTGTGGTAGATGATGTACACGTTGGCCTGGATGTTCGCCTGGACAATCGCCACTTGGACCTGCGTCGCGCGCATGTGAACGCAATGTTCCAACTTAGGGGCAAGGTACTGCAGTACGGCCGCGATCATCTAATCACCGAGGGTTTCAACGAAATGAATTCACCAAAAATTATCGCCAGCGCTTCCGAAGGTGGAACCAACCTGTTCCCGATGAAGTATTTCGAAACCGATGCGTATCTTTCACAATCACCACAACTGTACAAGCAACTCGCTGTGCTCGGTGGCCTAGAACGGGTTTTCGAAATCGGACCTGCGTTCCGCGCTGAGAAGCATGATACATACCGACACCTCAACGAATTCATCTCGTTTGATATCGAAGGTGCATGGATGAATGACGAAGATGTCATGTGTGTACAAGAGAGAATGATTCACCACATTTGGAGTCAAGTTGCGGCCAATGACCAGAATCTAATCGATGTCATCAACGAATACAGATCATCGCAGGAACAAGACCCGATTACAGTCGATGTGCCAACTCTACCATTCCCACGAATCCCATACTGTGAAGCAATTGAAATTGTCAAGGCTGGCGGTGGGGAAATTGAATGGGGCGATGATATTGAATCACATCACTGCGACCTCATTGCAGCCAAATATCCTGGCTTCCACTTCTTACCACGTTGGCCCATGTCGATGAAACCATTCTACATCTTCCACGATGAAACAGAAAAGGGTTCGAGTGGGGGGCAACTCTCACGAGGATTTGACCTCAACTATGGACGAGACGAGATGACCAGTGGCGGTCAGCGTGAACATCGAGTAGAAGTGCTGGAGCAGAATTTGCGGAACATGGACTTGGACCCATCAGACTTCACATTCTACACAGATGGATTCCGCTATGGTGCACCACCTCACGCTGGTTGGGGATTGGGTGTCGCAAGATTGCTGATGGTGCTCACTGGAGCTGGCAACGTTCGCGAAGTTGTTCTCTTCCCTAGAGATCGAAGTCGCGTCACCCCCTGACAAAACAGGACGGTGTGCCATTGACTCCAGAGAACTCAAAGAAAGTCTGGAACTATATGCGCGAAGCCGGAGACAAATTGGTTGGAAAACTCCCTCCTTCCCATCGCCATCCTAGTGGCAGAAATCCCTATGCCCATGTCGCAATCTGTGTCAAGAGTAAGTTTGGCCAATCCTACAAGGATTTACCAGACGAAATGATTGATGAGGTAATCGAGTACATCGATTACTTGGTTGAAAACCCCTCTTAATCAATCTTCGACTTCTTCTTCATAGTCATCCAGTAATGGATCTGCAGAATCGGTCATCGCCCCATTCAATTTCCCTACTCTAACGCTGTGACCGAAAAGAACGGGTATCTTCCACCCCTTCGGGGTGAACATGGGGACCACGCCAGTCTTTGCCTATCTGCTCCTCAAAGAGCATCCGTATGGGCGTGAGATGCTGCGTCAAATGCTGTCGGAAGGCTTTGTCCCCACCATCATCATCGAGGAAGATTCTGCGATTGGTGACGAGGAGCGAGAAAAATTCCTCAAAAGAATTGAGGGCAATCCCATCGCCCCAACCATCGTTGACCAAATCGCCAATCTTGATGTGGCACATGTTACGGTACCCATCCACAATTCAGAGGAAGTCATGCCGCATATTCGCGAGATGGACTTGGATCTCATCGTCTTTGGAGGCACGCGAATAATTCGAGGAGAAATCCTTGATTTCCCCAAGGACGGTGTTGTCAATTCACATCCGGGCCTGCTACCTGATTGCCGTGGCTCTGCAAGCCCGGCTTGGTCAGTTTACCACGACATTCCAATCGGTAGCACGACACATTTCTGTGACAACGGCATAGATACGGGTGAACTTCTCCTGCGCCGTGAAGTGTCGGTCAAACGTGGGATGACCTACGAAGACCTGTGCTATGAAACGCTGGTGCTTGCCGGCGTGTTAATGAAGGAGGCGCTGATGGCTTATGTTGCAGGAAAATGGCCCGAAATGCGCCACCCCCAAGGCGAAAGCCCATGGCCTACCTTCCGCAATGCACCGTCAGAGATCCTGGAAGTGGTGGACCAGAAGTTGGCTGAACAAACGTATACACACTATGTTAATTGAGGTGAAAAAATGGAAAATCCGTATGCATCTAATGCCCTGAAAGGAATG
>Ga0066850_10001720_pt1 | contig 11375 bp, 7 predicted proteins | sample ETNtaG_4_FD_67282 | JGI IMG/M metagenome (GOLD analysis project Ga0066850, IMG submission 67282) | Marine microbial and viral communities from oxygen minimum zone, Eastern Pacific Ocean - ETNP201406SV67 | ecosystem: Environmental > Aquatic > Marine > Oceanic | place: Pacific Ocean: Eastern... | reverse complement strand
GGAGTTCGTGACGCTGTTGGAAAAGCATAATTCCACGGCAAGTAATATTTTAAACTGGGGATTTTAATATCCCCAGTAAAGTTTTATAATTGGTTATGTTGTATAGGTTACTAAAAACTATTCAATAAAAATTACAAAGGAGAAAAAACATGGCAGAAGAAAAACGCCAATTTCCTACTGAAATGATTAGTTTGCCTTCAAAGGGATATTTGTATCCAGAGGACAATCCATTATCAAGTGGGGAAATAGAAATTAAATATATGACTGCAAGAGAAGAGGATATTTTAACATCTCAAAATTTAATACAGAAAGGTATTGTATTAGATAAATTATTAGAATCACTTATTGTTTCTGATGTAAATCATGATGATATTTTACTGGGTGATAAAAATGCTATATTACTGGCAGCAAGAGTACTTGCTTATGGAAAGGAATATGAATTCGAATATACTGATCCAAATAATGGAGAATCTAAAATAGAATCAGTAGATTTAACTACATTTGGATCAAAAGAGGTAGATTTCAAAAAATTTACTAAAGGTGTTAATGAACATGAGTTTCAATTACCTAGTTCTAAAAAAGTGATTACATTTAAATTCGTTAGTCAGGGAGACGAAAGAGCAGTAGAATCTCAGTTAAAAGCCTTATCAAAGATTTCAAAAGATATTGTACCTGAAATTACAACTCGTCTTAAACAACAAATAGTAGCAGTCGATGGAAATCGTGATACAGCAGTTATTAATAAATTTGTAGATAATGAGTTGTTATCACGAGATTCACTTGAATTTAGAAGGTATCTTAATACCGTAACTCCTGATGTAGATATGACTTGTGTTATTACTATGATTGATGGTTCAGATGAGGAGATAACGGTCCCTGTGACCGTTCAGTTTTTTTGGCCTGACGCCGGAGTTTAAACCAGAAATACATAGTCAGATATTTCTACTATGTTATCACACTAAAGGTGGGTTTACATTCGATAATGTATATAATATGCCCGTCTATCTAAGAAAATACTATCTAAAACGCCTTGAAACTCAATTCAAAGATGAAAGAGAAGAATATGAGAAGGCTCAAAAACCAGCTAAACGACCAAATATTCGAAAGTAGTTATATTTTTTTATTATTAGATATTTATTAACAATAGGAAAATAGGAGTTTTATAGCATGCCTAAGTATATAATTAAGGAAGAAAAACAACTAAATGAATTTATCAGTTCCTTTTTTAATTGGATTGGAAAAAGAAAAGGTAAAAAGTTGGCCAACCATCTAAAAAAGGATCCACAGTTAACCAAATGGGTTAATGATGGAGATGAACTTGCTGATAAAATAGCAAAACATATGAGAGCTAAAGCTAAAAAAGATCCTGCATATAAAGCATCAATGAAATCTGTTCAAGATTTTATAGACAAATAATTTAAAACAACTATTTTCATAGTTTCGATTCTAATCACATAAAAATAAAAGTGCCGGGGATATAAATGGCTAATTTAGGTATTCTTGAAAAAGAACGAAAGTTAAGAAAAGATCTTATTGAACTCGAAAACCAACTTCAGGCTGCCGAGACTAAGGGAGATAAGGCAAGACAAAAAGCCTTGGAGAAACAGATAGCCAGTAAAGATAGAGAAGTAGAACTTCATAAAGTCAATACTGTAGAAGCAAAAGAATCTTTAAATATAGGCAAACAAATTGTTAGTAATGGAAGAAAATGGAATAATACATTAAAAGGTACTTCTGGTATTGTAATGGGTGTCCAAAATCTAATGGCTGATATAGATATTTTAGGATCTAAAAACGATAAGAGGTCAAAGAAGCTACTTAAACATTATACTGGGTGGGTTAGTTTAACTGATGATGTATTGAGAAATTTTGAGTTGATGGGAACAAGTGAATTTGTAAGTCTTAATGTAAACTCAGAAATTTTAAAGGCCCAACGATTAATTTCATCTGAAAAGGACGCTGGCCGTAAAGCAGATTTAGAGATGCATATTGAAACTCTTCGACATTTAAAGGATCAACAAGATTTATATAAAGGTATTCATGATACTGCAGGAGAAGCAGCTAAAGTGGCACTTGCGCCATTATCTGCTGTTCAAAGTGCTTTAGGACAAGTTCCAGTTGTAGGTAGCTTATTTTCAAAAATGTTTGATTTAGAGGGAATTCAAGAAAACTTGACTAAAAAAATAGCTGATAGTATGAAAGGTGGATTTGATACAGCAGAACCTACGGTTTATTTTGATAATATAAGTAATAGATGGAAAGATGTTAATACAAATGCATTTGTAACTACTAAACATGGTGAAGAACAAGATAAAATATATAAAGGTCATGTTAAGAGTATGAAAACACAGGCCATGTTAGGTAAAGCTCGTATTGCAGTATTAGGTGTTGCACTCGCCCTGTGGGCAAAAATAGGTAAATACGCAATGGATACTGGTTTGAGTTTACAACAAATTGCTACACTTGGACCACAACTTATAATTAATTCACAAGCAGTAGAAGCATTCGCAGATGAATTTGGAACAGTAGGAGAATTGAGTACTGGACTTGCAATTGATTTAAGAAAACAAAGAGCTTTATATGGAGCTCAAGAAAAAGATGTTGCAAAACTTCTAAAATTACAACAAGGAATGACTGGAGCAACTAAGGAACAAATAGTATCTGATTTACCAGGAATGTATAAAGACGCTAGAAAGGCGGGAGTTTCACCAGCTAAACTTATGGAAAATATGGCAGGTAGTTCTGAATTTATGGCTAAATATGTTGGTGGTAGTGTTAAAGAAATGGGAGCATTTGCTATACAGGCTGCAAAAAGTGGAGTAAGTTTACAATCAATAGAAGCGTCCATGAAAGGGGCACTGGATTGGGAAACTTCAATAGGTAAAGAGATGGAAGCTTCTATGTTATTGGGCAGAGAGATTAACTTAGATAGATTTCGTCAATTAAGTTTTGCTGGAGATGCAGAAGGAGCAATGGCAGAACAACTTAGAATTTTGAAATCTTTCGGACCATTAGAGAATTTAAGAATTGACCAGAAAGAAATGTTAGGTGATTTATTCAATACAGAATTTAGTCAAATAGTTTCAATGCAACGAGAACAAGATATATTGAATGAAGCAACTTCTAAACAAGCTGATTTTTGGACAAAAGCGCAAGGTTCATTATTAACTTATGGGGCAAGTTTTATGGGAGTTATGCCAACATTATTATCAATGGGTAGTCAATTGGCGATGATATTTGGTCCGAAAGGAGTAGGTGGAGCCATAAAGGCATTAGGTGGACATCTTGCAACTGCTGGAAAGGCAATGGGTAGATTTGCATTGAAAGCTTTAGTGGGTGCAGGTAATTTATTAATAGGGGCAGTAATGGGAATATGGAAAGCTTTTGCCATGATACCATTTGGTCTTGGGATTCCACTTGCAATAGGAGCTGTTGCAGCATTATATGCATCTTATTCTAAGGCAAAGTCTAAAGCACCAGGTAAAGCAATGGGTGGTCCAGTTCAAGGTATGAGTCCATATATGGTAGGTGAAAGGGGACCAGAACTTTTTATACCAGCGACAGGAGGAAATATAATTCCAAATAATAGATTAGCAGGTGGAACTGCAGACCGTGTTTATGGTGATACAAGTAAACAAGATGCCAAATTTGATACTATGATAGGACTTTTACAACAGGCAAATACTGATAGAGTTTCTGGAACTAAAAAACTTGGTGGACAATTTGAATATGGAATGGGGCAACGCTAATGGGTATAATAAAACTAACACAAGATTTAGAAAATTTTAAATGGACTGATTACAGTAAAGTAGGAACACCACAATCATTTTATGATGGTCATTCTCAAGTTGTAACAGGACAAAAGAAATTTGATAGACCAGATAAACAGGCATTAGCAGATATGGAAAGTAAGTTTGGTCCTTTTAATACTCAACCAGGTAGTAGAGGTCCTTATAGTGTAGCAGATTATATGTATGGAAGAAAACAAGGACGAGGATTTACCGCACCAGGACAAGCACCACTCGGATTTATAGTCGATATGGAAAGTTTAACTGGAGGAGTTACTTCTCAACTTGATATAGATGGTAGTATATCACTCACACCACTATCTTATGTAGTTGCGGGTGTAAATTCATCATTAGATTATGGTGTTGTTCCAGAAAAAACAATTGATATTATTCCAGATGCACACGGGGCATGGGGAGTCAATGTATTACCAATATCTACTTATACCAGTAGAATTTTATCACGAGAAGAATTAGAAGATTATACAAATGCTCCAGTTGGTGGACGGGGTGTTAGTTATTATGGTAGATTAGAATCATTATATAATAAGAATTCTATGTTTCAAAAAGAAGATGGAACTTATTCAACTCCGATAGGACAATCCACCATACCAGGTAGTCAATCTGAATTTCAGAATTTTATGGAATATGGTGGAAGGGGAATTCAGAGAACATTTGAAATATCACGAGAATATCCAAATAATACAACAGCATATACAATAGATACTCAATTTGGAACTACCTTTGAAAATAAATTACTTGAAAGTCATGGTTCAGCAGTTACTCCTGATATTCCATCAGATAAATATGGTAGTTTACCAGCCATGATTGATAATAGTCCATTAGAATTGTTGTTTTATTTGAATTGGAATGAATCTAATAATGTTTGGCCATATCATACACTTGGATTTACAGGAACTCATCCACTTGTTAAAAAAGAAATTGGAGATAGAATTCCAATTGGTGTTGGCCAAGATTGGATGGCATTACAATCATTGAAAACGGCAGATGATACAACCAGAATAAATAAGTGGTTAGAAACACCAAAAGGTAAAGCATGGCAAGAGAAACAACACGTATTACAATTTTTAAATCCACGTGAAGAAACAAGAGATTGGAGTAGAAGTAATTTAATTCTTTCTATTCCACCACTTTTTCACGCTACCCGGCATTGGGGTGGTGAGACTTATATGGATAAGGGAGATTTTGGACCAATATTTGAAGGTGATCCACCATCTGATGACCCGACTATGGGTTCTCTAACAAGCGGTGCTATGTCAGCATTGGGAGAAAAAATAGGACAGACAGAATCTTGGAAAACAATATCGGGAAAAATTTCAAATATTACGGATCCCGTTGGTGTATGGGCATCAAATGTTGGAAAAGACATTTCAACAGGATTATCAAGTTTTGCGGGTGCAATAGCTGGATCTGGGGTTGGTAAGTTTTTTGGTAAAGCTGGATCAATTATTAATGAAACACAAGTTAATTTTAATACAGAAGGTGGTAGATTAACATTTTTACTTGGTAAAATGGTTTGGCATCCACCCGGTGAAAAATTAATTGGAGGAGCTTTTTCTGTAGCACTTACAAATTTAAGAAGTTCACAAACACCATTTGGAAGACCACCTAAAGTCCCAACTCAAACTGTTTTTAGTCAGAGAGGCGCCTTTGGAAAAGGAAAGGCAAGTGAAGATGTATTAGGATTAGCTCCAACTGAAGGGGATGGAGCTAAAACTTTACAAAAATATAAAACTCTTGCTTATGGCGACCTCCCCGGACTTAAAGAAAATAGGGGTACGTATGATGTATATGAAGGATCATTATTATCTCCAAGTGAAATACTTGGTGAGAATATTGAAATACCCCTTAGAGAATCGATGAAAAGTGTTAGAATTGGTACTCCAGAACATTATATGGCTGGATTTGAAGGTAAAAGGGTACAAGGTCAAAAAATCGTTAAAGGAATAGGACAACAAGGAAAACAAGCAGGTTTAACAACAGTGGTAGATGATAAGACAGCTGGAGCCGATTTAGGAGTAATTAAAAAAGATGTTGGATCAAAAAGCGGTGAAGGTTATAAAAGCATGGCCGCGGATAAAATTAATATACATCCATATGGAACAGATTTACCAGACACTGTAAGTGATTTTATAAAATTTAAATTTAAGGATATAGTAAATAATAAATTTATTGTATTTAGAGCAATTTTAAGTGGTATATCAGATGCAATTACTCCTGAATGGAGTGGAACACAATATATAGGTCGTCCAGATAAAGTTTATGTTTATAAAGGAGCAGAGAGAAAAGTAAGTTTTAATTTTGAGATATTTCCCAAAACTAAACAAGAGTTTCCTATATTGATGGAAAAATTAAACTATTTAATTGGGTTATGTTATCCAAGTTTTACTAAAGGTAATAGAATGGTAGCCCCATTTATAAATTTAACTATTGGTGATATGTTTAAGGATACTCCAGGATTTCTTGACAGTTTGAGTATAGATGTTGATGATACTGGTACTTGGGAAATAGAAGATGGATTACAATTTCCAAAACATATTACTTGTAATTGTAGTTTTACTTATGTTGGTAAGTATTTACCATCCACACTTGGAAAACATTATGAATTAGGATGGTTAGAAGATAAAGGATGGACAGCTAAAGATACATTTACATCGATGGGAACTTTTAACTTAGCAAGTAACGGTGATATTGGAAAAACTGATAACCCACGGAGAACTGCACATATGAAAAGATTATTTCTACGTGACTCAGAGGGTGCTCCTGTTGTTGCTGAAGATGCGTAAGGAATAGAACATGGCAAGTAGATATACTTATACGAAAATAAAAAAAAATAAATCAGGTAAAAGAGTTTTTAAACCAACTATGTATCCAAAAATTCCAATTAAAGATAGTGATATTTTTATATATCCTAAATTTGGAGATAGGTTAGATAATCTTGCACAGAAGTATTATGGTAATGTTTCTCTTTGGTGGATTATAGCAAAAGCAAATAATTTAGATGCTGCGCATATTGGTCTTGAAGTTGATAATCAAATTAGAATTCCAACAGATATCCAACCTATTTTACAGAAATTAAAAGAAATGTCATATTAAAATGATTACTTTATCCCCGATAAATAAAGATATACGAGAAACTCTTGATAAAAAGAGTGCTATGCTTAAGGCTGGAGCGGGCAAGAACATATATAAAGGTGATGATAATAAATGGGGAACATCACTGATAAATGGACCAGTTACTAAAGACGGAAATACACAAAAGAATTATATGTTTTCAAGAACACCATTTTTAAGAATGGTTTCTACTGTACCTAAAGATGCGAATAATGAAGCTGTTATTTTATTAGGGGGAGAATTAAGTCCATTAGGAAGATTACGATCAGGGTTTGCAGATAGAGAAGCACCTGTAAATGAAGAAATTAGTAGTGATAAAAAAATACATTATAAAGGGTTATATTCCCAACCAGATAAAATTCTTACAGATGATATTCCTCATAGACCAATAGCCGGAGTAAAAGATATATCAATAGAGTATAAAGGTGGTGGTATGAGATTAGGAGCAACAAGATCAGCAGATATAAGTTGGACTTGCTGGAATTATTCAGAATTAGATAGGTTTAGACCACATTTTTTACATCACGGTATTCATGTATTATTAGAATGGGGATGGACTGCACCTGGAATTAACTTTTCACTTGAAGAACCTTTTTATGATGTATTTAAAGCTGGTACTTCGCAACTTGATACAAGTAAGTTAAATAATATACAACAAGAATTAATAGACCATACTCTGAAACAAAAAGGTAATTATGATGCAATGGTAGGTTTAGTTACATCTTTTGATTGGTCAGTAAACGAGGATGGTGGTTTTGATTGTACTACTAAATTGATTTCACAGGGTGTTACTTTATTACAAAAATTACAAAGAACAAATCAGGTTCAGAGGTCAGCTACACTACCATTGTTTGCAGCACAAGTGGAAAATCCAAGAAATAATATTAGTACTCTTTGGTTGGCAGATGATATGACAATTGAGTATGGTGTGGGTGAAGAAAAAGCGGAAATTACTGTAGAGAATATTGCACCTTACATATCTATACAAGAATATATGAGTGATTTTCCTATGCAAGTTTGGTCTTATTTATATGACTTGGATTTGGGAAATACGCATTATTTAGAACATGGAATGAAAGTATTCCGACTTGAAGGTTTTAGTAAACCCAGTACAGCTGATGATACATCTGTTGATAAAAAGTTTGGTATGGCGAGAGATAGAACATCAGATTCAGGAACATCTGTAAGGGCAGGATGGAAAAAACATAAAAGAGCAAATTATTCGGATGACTCTGATGGATCGGAATCGCCTGATTGGCCAAGAGTGACAGATAGTTTTTGTAGTTGGGGCTGGTTTGAAGATAATGTTTTAAGTAGATTTTTTGGTACTGTAGTTGAAGTTGAAGGAAAAGGTGATAAACTACTCGGAGAATTTAGAAGTATTGAACCAGCGCAAGATGGTGATGGTAATCTTTTAAAGATGAAGAAAGAAGATATAGGGTCTTTTAGAGACGGAAAGAGATTTAAGAATGGTGAAGTAGGTCAACAGATTTATGAATCCACTAAATTGACAAATAGTAGGTATTTAATTACAGTAGATACTTCAAAATGGTTAATTTCAAATCCAAATGATCCATTTTTTAGAAATATGATTATGAAATCAAGAGAAAATGTTCTCAGTGACGCAGGGGCTTTACATGGGTTAAAAGATAACATAAATTTTAGAAAAGGAATTCAACATCCAACGGGGAGAGATACATCGGATACCACCAAATCCACTATTCTAAAAAAGAATAGATTTGCAAAATATCCAATTATAGATGGTGTAGAAGATACCAATGAGGCAGCTATGAGATCTGGATATATAAGAAATGTATATTTTAATTGTAATTTTTTAAAAGATAAATTTGAGAGTTCTGGAGATTTAGTTCAATCCGTTATGAGTGTATGGGAAGATTTTTCAACTCAATATGGTGGTGTTTATAAATTTAAAATAGATTTTGCAGATGATGGTAAAAGGGCTATGGTTGTAGAGGAAGGATTTACAGGACACTCTGTGGGTGATACATTAAAAAATGAAGAAAGAAGAAAAACAGTTTATGAATTTCCTGCTTTTAGTAACGATTCAATTGTAAAGTCACAAAATATTAGTGCAAAACTTCCAAATAGAATGAAGTTAGCTGCAATGTATGGTAAAACATCTAAATCAGATAATCCAGATTCAGAAGTGAATCATAGTGTGAATGATGGATATGAAGATTTAGTGTCAAAGACATGGGGTAAGTTTGTCGAGCCAATACCTTCAGATACTACAGGAATGAGTGAAGATGAGATAAAACAAAAACGATATAATGATATGATGGGTGGAAACGTAGATTTTCCATCAAGAAAAAATCGTTATTTTGGTGAAGCTATGGCGGATCCAAATGAACAAATTTTTCTTGGTGGGTTTGATACAAGTGGAAAGGCAAATAAAGCACCCAAAAATAGAGGTATTCAAATTCAAGATACTATTTTGAATGAAGTAAAAGGTATTCAGAAGAAAGAATTATTTGAAACATTGGCTAAGATTGAGGGTAAAGAACCAGATAGTCAAGATTTAGAAGATATTATATCTACTGATGCACTGTCTACTAAAGAATCACAAATGAATGTATTTAAGAACCTTTCAGCATACCGTTCTCAAGATATGACAGAGGAATTTGATGCATCTTGGTATGATTATTATACTATGGACAGTAACAATACGCCAAAATTGAGACCTACTTTTCAATGGGCATTACAGTCATTACTTAGAGGAAATTATGATGGAGTTTTAAAACGAGTTGATTCACTTATTCCAGTAGAGTTTGAAATGGACATTGATGGTATTGGTGGGATATTTCCTGGAAATTCATTTCATAGTTCTTATTTACCAACTCGATATAAAGAAAACAGTCTTTTTCAAGTGGTAGGGGCCAGTCATAAAATAGATGGTAATGGTTGGACTACTACAATAAAAGGTCAAATTAGAGCCATATCTGCTCAAGCTGGTGAGGATGTAGTTTATGGAGAAGGAGATGCACCAGCAAATCCTACATATGATCAAGATGAAATTATAAATGATCCGAATTTATCCGATGATGAAAAACTAGCAAAAGTAGCAGAATTACGTGCAAATGGTTTTGTATCAGATAAGTCTACATTTGCAAAGACAAGTGCTAAAGATATGGCGATACTTGTAAAGGAGGCTAAGCAAGAGTTTAATGCTGAAATATTAGCAGACGGAAGTATTAGTGATTTAGGAAAATATGTGGGAACAGTCGCTACGAGCGCAGAAGATGCTAATATGTTGTTTATAGAACAAGGTGGTTTACCAAATCAAAGTTTTGAATATGACGGAGTAACATATTTAGCAAGAGATCCAAATATAAAAGGGGGATTTTTTACGATAGGTTCACCACCTAATGTACCATCAGCAGGATTTGGTCCTGGTGACGGTAATTATTATAGTATTTCAGCAATGGCCCAAGGATTGGGTGTAAACCAGTCTGTTATTACAACAGCATTAACTCAGAAATATCCACAATGGAATGGTAATCCAGCATCAGTACAGGCAGGATGGTCAATTCCATAGGGAGAATTTATTATGGCAAATAACTATGAAAGAATTGTGTGGGATGGTGGTATAACAAAAAAGTTCGAATTTTATTATGGTTACGAGTATGCCAGTGGGGAGATAATTCCAGTTAGAGAAAATAAAGCATATAAGATTATATATACTAATGATAAAAAAGAACTTTATTTTGATTTAAAAAATAATCAGATAGTAAGATATAAAAACCCAACTTTATTTGCACAATATAAAAAGGCAAAGAAATCGTTAGAAAGAGAAAGATATCTTAAACCACATGAATTTATTGTAACTGATAAAATGAGAGAGAAGGGTTTAGTTCGAAGATATTTTGCAAAATTTATATTTGATGGTACTATAATAGAAATAAGTAAACAATTTAGTAGTATGAAAACACCTTATTATCAAAAGATAGTAATAACTTGGAAATTAAAAGGAACAAAGGAACAAATATTAGAAAGTAATACAAAAAGTCTTAGGGTTGCAGATGGAGTATTAGAGGGAATGAGATATCATTTAGATCCTCTTGAATTTTATGAAGAAGAATTGACTAGTTTAGAAAAAATGCAGAAAAAATTAAGTAATTTGAAGTATTAATTTGATATATATATAAACAAAGGTTATAGTAAATGGTTTTATGGTTCACAGGTCAACCTGGTTCAGGCAAGACTACATTAACAAATAGATTCATAGACGACAAATTAGTTGGATTTATGAAAATCCATCCACATAGAATTGTGCATATTGATGGTGATGATTTACGAGATATTGTTGATAACAAGGATTATTCAGAAAAAGGTCGTAGAAAGAATATTCAATTTGCTATCGATATGGCAAAAGTAATGGATGATAAAGGTTATTTAGTATTGGTATCATTAGTTTCACCTTATAGAGATATGAGA
>Ga0066850_10001713_pt1 | contig 11391 bp, 10 predicted proteins | sample ETNtaG_4_FD_67282 | JGI IMG/M metagenome (GOLD analysis project Ga0066850, IMG submission 67282) | Marine microbial and viral communities from oxygen minimum zone, Eastern Pacific Ocean - ETNP201406SV67 | ecosystem: Environmental > Aquatic > Marine > Oceanic | place: Pacific Ocean: Eastern... | reverse complement strand
CAGCCGCATGACTTGCACTTATAACGCTGTTTCTCACGCACAATCCCGTTTTTGACGATAGTGCCGCTTTGGCATTCCTTGCATTGAATCATTGCATTACTCCATATGCACTTTAAATAATGACACTATACCATATATCTATCTATATACAAACACTCTCAGAAATTGTTTTGTTAGAAAATTCCTCAACCACCTTTAACAGATCCTGCAACCAACCCACGGACGAAAAAACGCTGCAGGGCGAAAAACACGATCAGAGGTACGATGATCGAAATAAAGGCGCTGCTGGTGAGGATTTCCCAGTTGTCGCCACGGGATCCCAACAGTTCACGGATTTTGGATGTGAGCACGATCTGTTCATCACTCTTGCCAAGAAAGACCAACGCGACCAGCAGGTCATTCCAGACCCAGAGGAACTGCAAAATTGTGAATGAGGCCAACGCAGGAACAGAAAGCGGAACCACGAGTTTGGTGAAAATCTGAAAGTGGTTTGCACCGTCGATACGTGCGGACTCAATGATTTCCCGGGGCAGAGTACCCATGTAGTTACGCAAAAGGTAGATCGCCAGAGGCAGGCCGAAACCCGTGTGCGCCAGCCAAATTCCAGGATAGGATTTACCCGACACATCAAAAATCCTGCCGATGTCGTTGTAAATTCTTAATAAAGGAATCAATGACATCTGCAAGGGCACCACCAACAGTCCGACCACAATCACGAACAAAAACTGCCGACCTGGGAAACGCATCCAAGCAAACGCGTATGCCGCAAAAGCAGCAATGGTGATCGGGATTACGGTGGCTGGTATCGTCACCACAAAGGTGTTGATAAACGATTGACTGATTCCTTCCGTATTGAGCACCTCTACATAATTATCCAAAGTGAAGGTAGGAGGAACCTTGGCGACATAAAAGATACGTTTTCCCCTTTTGTGTCTGAATGGCTTTTCTGCAATCCACTCATAGCTTCCGTCCTGAAAGAGGGTGAAGAGGCTGCCGTCTTTCATGGTCAACGGTTGTCCTGCACGATACGCATCAAGCTTGTGGAAATTGGTGTTGTAACTCTCGATGGTTTTGGAACCTGCTTCAAAAAAATTACCGGATAGAACGTACCTTTCGTCTCGTTCGAACTCTTCCCCGGCCACTCCGGTACGCCCATAGGCATTTTGAGTGGAGGTGGTGAAAGCCGTCCACCAGCCCGTTAGGGCAAGCTGATCTTTGTCCCGAAAAGAACTGATCAAAAGCCCCATCGTTGGCAGGATCCAGGCCATTACCAAACACATCAGGCTAAAGTGAACCAGTAACCGACCCAGAGTGAGGTTCAGGAAGGGAATGCGGAAGCTCATCATGATTCCTCTTCACTGCGAAAACGGCGGATGTTCCAGATCATGACCGGTACCACGGCGATCATGATGAACAGGGTGATGGCACTGCCCCGACCGGAGTCACCTCCCCCACGAAACATCCAGTCGAACATCAGGTTGGCCAGAACCTCGGTACCCCATTGTCCATTGGTCATCGCCAGCACAATGTCGAAGATCTTGAGCACGATGATGGTGATCGTCGTCCATACCACAAGAATCGTGCTCATGATCTGAGGAACCATAATTTTAAGAAAGACATGGACCTCATTCGCTCCATCGATCCTTGCTGCCTCCAGAGTTTCTTCAGGAACTCCACGCAGGGCCGCACTCAGGATCACCATCGCGAATCCCGTCTGAATCCAGATAAGAATGATCATCAAGAAAAAATTATTCCAGAAAGGAATCGTGATCCATGCCTCCGGTTCCAGACCGAAGAGCATCACCAGCGCATTGAGACTTCCAATCTGCTCCGAATCCGGTCCACGGAAATCATAAACGAATTTCCAGATCACACTCGCACCGACAAAGGAGATCGCCATCGGCATAAAGATCATTGATTTTGCAAAACCACCCCACCAAACCCGATCGGCAAGTACCGCCACCAGCAATCCAAAGAAAACACTCAACAAGGGCACCACCACCAACCACATGGCGTTGTTGCCGATCGCCTGGAGCAATTCAGGATCCTGCACCGCCCAACTGTAATTCTTTAAACCGACAAAACGCTCCCCGGTAAAATCATGGAAACTCAGGCGCAACGTTTCGTATACAGGATAGACAAGGTAGACAAAAAGCATCAATAACGCCGGCAGGAGAAACAGCCATGGACGTAGCCTGTTGCGCAGATTTTCCCGACTTAACACTCCACCTTGAAGGCTTCGGACGTCGGCAAAAACAACTTCAAGCAGATAATGGGTGCCGATGAAATAAAAAAAACAGATGCCGACCCCAAAAACCACAGCAAAAACTGCTCCGAGCAGTTGATCGATCACAACACCTTGAGGAATAAAATAAAGAGGTGGGACGGTTGATTATCAACCGCCCCTCATAGGATAGGCAACGATGCCTGGAAACAGATCTCTACTTGATCGAATCCCAGCTGTTTTGAATGTTGTCTGCCACTTTTTGTGCAGAAGCTCCACTGACATAGAAGACCATCTGGCTCCAGAAAGAACCTGCTCCGATCGCCCCGGGCATCAGGTCCGAACCGTCAAAGCGGAAGGTTGTCGCGTTCTGCAGGATTTCGCCCTGCTTGCGTAGAATACCACTGGAGTAGGCATTGAGATTCACACCCTTGTGTGGAGTCAGGAAGCCTTTGCTTGCCATCCAGATCTCGTGGGACTTGGGATGCTGAAGATACTTCATGTATTCCCGAGTCGCATTGCTGTCCTTAGTAATCGCAATCAGCGTTCCACCACCCAGCACAGGATTCCCTAAATTCTTTGTGGAATAAGATGGGAAGTAGAAGAAATCCGCGTCGGTACCAACTACCACGCCTTCGGGAAAGAAGGCAGGGATAAAGCTTGCCTGGCGATGCATGTAACACTTGGGCGGAACGGTGAACATTCCCTTGGGGCTGTCGCGGAAATCGGTTGCTCCGACCGCACGGGTACCGCCTTCCACGTAATCGTTGTTCTTGGCAAATTTGCCGAAGGTCTCAATCGCGTTGATGACACGGGGATCATTGAACTTCACCGTGTTCGCGACCCAGCCGTCATAGACTTCCGGCTTTTGCGTACGAAGCATGATATCCTCCACCCAGTCTGTCGCGGGCCAGCCTGTAGCATCTCCGGACCCAAGGCCGATGCACCATGGAGTCCCACCGTCTTTGACGATCTGATCACTGAGTGCAATCAGTTCCTCCATGGTTTTTGGAATTTCATAACCGCCGGCTTCAAAGTTCTCCGGTACATACCAAACCAGTGATTTCACATTGACGTTATAGAAAAAACCGTAGAACTGATCCTTACCGCTTTTGTCTGCATAAGTACCGAGATCAACCCATGATGATCCTGCGGCATAATTTTCCCGGACCCAGTTTTCCACATCACTGCCCAACGGAACCAATCCGCCAATGGCCGCCATATTCGCTGCAAGCCCAGGCTGTGGGAATGCTGCCAGGTTGGGAGGGCTTCCTGCCTTTATATCGATCACGATCTGCTGTTCAAAACTGTCCGAACCTGCATAATCCACCTTGGCTCCAGTGGCTTTTTCAAAATAAGCGTTTACTGCATCATAACTGTCTTTGTCTCCTGTCAGCCAGGGACCGGCAATGGTCACCGTTTGGCCGCTTAAATTCGGGCCTTTGTATTCTCCTGCTGTTAAACCCGACGCCATGGCAATCGTTAACAGAGCTCCCAACATGCCTTGAATGATTTTTCTCATTTCGCTTCTCCCATTAGAGATCATGAATACAGGCGATCATTCCTCGCCAAGAAATCCTGATTTTTCCAAAACGTTTTGGAAAATGATTCAACAGGTATAAAAACTACGTTAGAGAAGTCCTAAGACGCTGTCAAATAAATAATCAAGCCCCTTGGAGAACGAACCTGCTAGGATATATGAAACATTCATTGACTTAAGCGCTTTTTCATGAAGACATTTCCAAATAATTTTCTCTGGGGGGTATCGACTTCCAGTTATCAAATTGAAGGGGCCGCCCATCAAGGAGGACGGGGTGAGAGCATTTGGGACCGCTTTTCCAGCCTTCAGGGTCGGATTGCGGATAGCAGCAACGGAGAAATCGCATGCAATCATTACCATTGCTGGGAAGAGGACCTCTGCCTGATCAGCGAACTCGGAGCAGGAGTCTACCGATTCTCTACGGCATGGCCCAGGATCCAGCCGCGTGGAAGCGGCAAATTCAATGCGGAAGGCCTTCAGTTCTACAGCAAGTTGGTGGATGGTCTGCTTTCCAGGGGAATCGAACCTTGGCTCTGCCTTGACCACTGGGACTTGCCTCAGTTGCTTCAGGAACAAGGCGGTTGGTCGAATCGTGATACAGTCATGCGGTTTGTCGAATACGGTTGGAGAGTCGTGGAGGAACTGGGCGACCGGGTGAAACATGTGATTCCCCACAACGAACCGAATGTACTTTCCATCCTTGGTCACGGAATGGGTATCCACGCCCCGGGCCTTCGTGATGCCGCATCCTGTTTCGCGTCGGCCCATCACCTCAACCTCAGTCACGGGATGGCCTCGAAGGAATTGAAGATCTGTCGCTCTGATCTTCAACTGGGGCCTGTGGTTTCACTTCAACCGGTGGTGGAAGTGGATCGTGATTCCAAGGCAGCAGAGAGATTGGATGCATTATGGAACCAAATGTTTCTCGATCCAATTTTTTTCGGGACTTATCCTGAAATCCTACAGGAGGAACTCAAACCCTGGATTCAAGAAGGAGATTCTGAAATCATCCAGATCGAACCTGATTTTTTTGGACTCAATCACTACACCGTGATGCGAGCCCAAAGCAGCAAAAAGTCTGTGTTGGGAGTTAGTATCATGGAAACGCCTGCTGGACTGCCAGTGAATGACAGCGGATGGGAGATCCGCCCGGAAGGGATTCTGGAACAATTGCTTGATTTCCAAAATCGCTATGGAGGCGTTCCCATCTACATCACAGAAAACGGCTGTTCCTGTCCAGACCACCCCGACACTTCAGGAAAGGTCCAGGATCCGCAAAGGTCAGCCTATCTCAGGGATTATCTTGACGCAGGTTTGGAAGCGATTGAGCAGGGCGTGAATCTTAAAGGGTGGTTCTTCTGGTCTCTGCTCGACAATTTCGAATGGGCAGAAGGCTACTCCAAACGCTTCGGGCTGGTCTATGTGGATTTCGAAACCCAGAAGCGAATCCCCAAAGAATCCTATCGGTTTGTCCAGAAATTGATCAGGGACAACGCCATTCCGGACTAAAAAGACTCAAGTTTTGGAAGCGTATAACTGATCCCAACTTGTGACTCAAAGGTGGAATCCTGGGTGATGATTTCAGATAGGGAATCCTCGACTATCTTCCGATGAAGAGATCAGGGTCCTTTTTTATTAAAGAAAATGCCTAGGCGGCCAATCTTTCGTATGCCAAACCCTGCTCACTGAAGACATGACAGCTTTCAGAATTGACACCAACAGAGATTTCCTGACCTTCCGTAACGACCTTGTCTCCCGGTGCGTGGACGGTTAATTCACTTCCATCCCGAGTGTTTACATACAGATAGGTTTCTCCACCAAGCCTCTCCACTGCGAATACCTTTGCTGTTATTTTCGCATCTCCATTACCTTCAGGATCCAGATGTTCCGGCCGGACTCCAAAATGGACCGGCGCTCCGGTCTGGGCATTTTCATTGGGATTGCAAAGAACTTTCACTTTTTGCTGACCTTGCAGTTCCACTTCAAGCGCTTTGTCAGAGATGCCTGAAATTTTTCCTTCCATCAAGTTCATGGCCGGGGAACCAATAAAGCCTGCAACAAAGAGGTTGGCAGGATTGTGGTAGAGATCCAGAGGACGACCAATCTGCTCTACATAGCCATCGCGGAGGACGACGATTTTGTCAGCCATCGTCATCGCCTCAACCTGGTCATGGGTGACATAGATCATGGTTGCATTCAACTTCTGGTGAAGTTTCGTCAATTCGATACGCATCTGGACCCTAAGCTTGGCATCCAGGTTGGAAAGCGGTTCATCGAAGAGGAACACTTTCGGTTCTCGAACTATCGCTCTTCCGATGGCAACCCGCTGGCGTTGTCCACCTGAAAGTTCTTTGGGTTTACGTTGAAGCAGTTCGGTGATCTGCAGGACTTCTGCGGCCTCCTGAACCCTTTTCTGGATGAAATCCTTCTTTGCTTTTGCCAGCCGAAGGCCAAAAGACATGTTTTCAAAAACCGTCATGTGCGGATAAAGTGCATACGACTGGAAAACCATTGCAATCCCACGTTTGGCAGGAGGCAAATGTTCGACCCGTTCCCCGCCGATGCTGATTTCGCCATTATTCACATCTTCCAACCCGGCAATCAAACGTAATAGGGTGGACTTGCCACATCCTGAAGGACCAACAAAGACCATGAATTCATTGTCTTCCACCCGGAGGTCCACTCCATGGATTACTTCATTGTCGCCAAAACTTTTGGAAACGGATTGCATATCAACGTCTGCCATAATTTTCTCTATATTATTTATGATTTTTTTGTTTTAAGGCAATCGTAAACGAATTGATTCAGGATTTCAAAATAATTCATGATAAAGACATGACTGGAATCCTGAATTCCTGGGTGAGGTCAGGAAGGAGGCAGACTGGTTTCACGGATCACGAGCTCCACATCCCGGATTTCCTGAAAGGTTTCTGGATCTGCACCACCGATGACTTCCAGCAGAATTTCTACCACTCGCTTTCCCGCATCTCTGGCAAATGGACGAAGTACACTGAGAGGAGGACGGTGAATCCTAGCAATCTCAAGGTCGTCATAACCAATCAACGCAACATCCCTGCCCGGAACCAGATTCAGTTCCTGAAGACCATTCAGAATGCCGTTGGCTACCTCGGTTTGAAACACGATTGCCGTGGGCGGATTTTCATTTTTAAATAATTCCAAGGTCCAATGATAACTGGAAGAGGATAAATCTTTGTGTTTCCAATACCGGATCAAGTTTGGATCCAATTCCAGTCCACAAATGGAATGTCCTGATTCGTAACCCTCCCGACAATTGACGGGAAACATGAATCCAGGTTCACCGTTGAGCAGCGCGATTCTTTGATGACCTAGGCCTGACAGGTAGATACAGGCTTTTTCAAAAGCCTTTTTACCGTCCATGTCGACAAATGCATAAGGGCGGGACTCACGGGTCCTCCCATAAAGCACAAAAGGGAACTCATGGTCGAGTAGATAACTGACCCGAGGATCCTGTTCCCGGATCAACGTCAGGATCATGCCGTCGACCCGCTTACCTTCCACCATACGACGAATCGACTGCATCTCATGCTCTTCATCGCTCGCCACTCCTAAAATCAGTTCGTATCCGGCACGGGTGATTTGATTGCTGATCCCAGCAAGCAGGTCAATAAAAAACGTGTCACTGAAATAATTCTGCTCTGGTGTGATCACAATCCCGATGGTTTCAGTCTTGCCTTTCTGAAGCCTGCGGGCTACTGGATTGGGCTGGTATCCGTGAAGCCTGGCGGTTTGCTTGACCCTTGCCCTTGTAGCAGCATTGACATCCGGATAATCACCAAGCGCCCGGGAAACCGTCGTAGGAGAAAGTTTGAGCAGTTTTGCAAGTTCCTTGAGATTGATTGTCATATTGTGAAAGTTCCAAGTTAGAACAAGGGCTGGTCCACACTTTTTCCTACTAAAGATGCAATTGAAAAATAGAATACAACCCCATTCCCAAAACGTTTTGGGAAGAGCTTAGGAGATCCTTGGGCATCAAGTCAAGCATGTGGATGCGTTTGCCCGTAGTTCCTGTGAATGTTATAAATAGGAAAAGGGTCTTTAGAGGAAGGGCCTTTAGAGGAGAATTGACGAGGAAGGATGCGAGGATATTATGGAATCGGGCTCGAGCAGTCGAGCAAACCGATGAATGCCGGGAACCTGTTCCGCACCGCACATGCGTTTGGAGCAAGTTTTCTGTTCACAGTCAATGCAACCTACTCGGTCAAGGATGCAAAATCCGACACATCCATAGCTCCACGGAACATCCCCTGGTTCGATTATGATTCTGCTTCGTCGCTCAAACTTCCAAAAGGATGTCTGTTGGTGGGAATTGAGATTCATGAAGAAGCAGTCGAGCTTCCTGTATTCCGTCATCCTATTAATGCGGCCTATATTCTTGGCCCAGAAATGGGTTCTTTGAGTCCTGACGTAGTAGAACGCTGTTCGACCCTGGTCAGGATTCCCACCCGGTTTTCCTTGAACGTGGCCACCACCGGAGCAATTGTGATGTATGATCGGTTACGCTGCCTGGAAAAACACGGGGAGCGCCCGGTCAGCATCTTGGGTGAATCCCTTCCTCCGTTGACGCACGTCCAGGGAGGTCCAGTGAAGCGGAATAAAAAGAAATCCGGAGATGGAATGGGCTTCCAGGGTTAAACTTTCTGCATCAATGAGCAGATAACTAAAAACAACCTTCATAAAAAAAAATCATGTCAGAAATCAAACGTTTCAAAGTTGGAGAGAGGATGAGTCAGGCCGTGGTACACGGAGAAACCGTATACACCGCAGGGCAGGTGGCTCAATCTGCTCCCGGTGCTTCTGTGGCAGAGCAGACCCGTGGAATACTGGCTCAAATCGATGACCTCCTCCGTGAGGCCGGTACCGACAAATCTCGGTTGCTTTCGGCCAGCATCTGGCTCAGTGACATTTCAACATTCAATGAAATGAACGGCGTCTGGGACACATGGGTAGTTCAGGGGCAGACCCCTTGTCGAGCCTGTGTTGAATCGAAGCTTGCAGCACCGCAGTTCACTGTTGAAATTTCGGTCATCGCCGCACTCTGATTGTCAGAAAGACCTTGAACAATGCGGATTCTGATTCTGGGAGCCGGGGTTGTAGGCCTAACCTCTGCCTGGCACCTGCTCAAAGAAGGACACGAAGTAACAGTCATTGACCGTGCATTGCCGGCTCAGGGAGGTGCGAGTTTTGGAAATGCAGGATTGATTGCTCCAGGACATTCCTTTGCCTGGGCCTCTCCGAAGGCTTTGAAGATTTTACTGAAATCCCTCTATCGACAGGATCAGGCATTCCGCATGCGTTTTCCTTCAGACCTCCAACTCATACGTTGGGGTCTGCGTTTTCTCGCCCAATGCAATAGCAACGCAGCCAGAAGCAACACCCTGGCCAAGCACCGACTTTGTCTTTATTCCCAAAAAATCCTTCAGGAGATGGTGGATGAGCTTGGGATCCCTTTCGAACGACGTCAAGGAGGATTGCTTTATCTACACCGCAGTCAAGAATCCTTGGAGATGGGTTCGGCAAATATGAAAATTCTTGAAGAGGATGGGCTGCCGTTGGAAGTCGTGGACCCTGACCGGGCTTCCGAAATTGACCCCTGCCTGAAAAAAGTCCGGCATCGTTTCGCGGGTGGAATTTACATCCCTGGAGATGAATCTGGTGACTCACTTCTTTTTACCGAGGCCTTGACTCAAGCATGCGAAAAAATGGGAGGGAAATTCATTTTCGGCCCCAGCATCCGTTCCATAGAAGCCAATCAGCACCATGTGGAGCGTGTGGTCACCCATCAAGGTGATTTCGAGGCCGATCTTTATCTGCTTTGTCTGGGATGCTGGAGTCCCAAACTGACCCGCCCCCTGGGAGTGCATTTACCCATTTATCCGGTCAAGGGATATTCCATCACCTTCCCGATTCAAAACGAAGAGGATGCCCCACGTATGGGAGGTGTCGATGAAGATCACCTTTTGGCTTATGCCCCAATGGGGAAACGGATGAGACTCACCTCCTATGCCGAATTCGCAGGCTATGACACCCGTCACCAACCTAAGGATTTCGAACTGATGGTTGAAAATGCAAAAAGCCTTTTTCCTGATGCCTGTGATTATGAGCAGCCTTCCTATTGGGCCGGGCTGAGACCAATGACCCCAGAGGGATTTCCCATTTTCGGTACGGGAAAACACCACAACCTCTATTACAACACCGGTCATGGACACATGGGCTGGACCATGTCCTGTGGTTCAGCAAAAATCCTTGCGGACCTGATAGCAAGCCGGAAGCCGGAATTTGATATCAGTGCAATGGGGCTTCGTTGAGATAACTTTCTGGCCGACTCCGTGCATCCCAGATTTCCAACATGGTTTCACCAGTGAAGCCCTTTTCGGAAGACGATGCAATAAATGAAAAAAGCCCCTCCCATCGATTCAAGTCCTTGCAAACGGACCTCATTATGGATGTTAATTCCTGTGCTTGTGTTGCTTTTTGCTTGTGAAGAACCAACCCGGCGTTACCTCAAAGCACGTTCACCCGAAGAGCTTAAAACGGGTGCCTATGACATGTGCGGCAGAGATTATAAAGTTTTGAGTTATGAAGATGATACGGCACTGGTTGAGTGCCTTGCACCGTTGAAGGGAAACTGAGATCAACTTTTGATAAAAGATTTGATCATCACTTGCCTTTAAATCCAAAGATACACTTAGAGGCTTTGAAATCCTGCTCGCTTAATGAAAAGGCACTGCAGTCTTTTTGAATTTTCAACGTTTGAACGTCTTTTCCACTCCTAGGTATCGACATCGACAACATATGAACGGTAGTCAAATTGTCGGTACCGGTAAAGTTGATGGTAACACTACCATCAGCTGAACAATCCCCCTTTTTTTCAAAGGCCCAAACCGTCAGTTCAGTAGTTTTGTCCAGCGTTTGATCCGTGGAACCACAATCAACGGGGCCATAGACGCTGACTTCCACCTCGACTTTTCCCTCACTGCAGGATTGAAGCAGGAGAGCAAAAAAGAGGATGAGGAGAACTGTAAAATCAAAGAATCGTTTTTTCATTGATGAGTCAAATACCTCATTTGGCTGATATAAATCAAGTCTTCAAAACACATTCAACCCTCCATCAGGAGATTTCAGCCAGTGTTGGGCAGAATCAGTCCAAAGATGTGCCATCGGTTTGATCCAATCGGTGGTTTCAAATGTACCCGAGGTCAGAAACACACCTGGACGGCCCTCAATGGTCCCATAAAACGAATTCCCGCAATCGATACAGAAATACAGATTCACCCTATTACCTGATTCTCCCTTTCGGCTGTATTGTTTCATCCTGCTCAAATCAAGATCCACCTGTTCCTGCCGGAATTCAAGCCAGACCAGAAACGCACTGCCGGACATTTTCTGGCACTCCCTACAATGACAGGCAAAAACCGTTTGAGGAAGACCGAGGCAACAAAAACGGTGCTTTCCGCAGGAACATCCTCCTCGGACAGAGGTCATGGAGTTTCCAAAATTTGAAGTGTTTTCTCTGGAGTTCATGGTCTTGATTGGATAACAAGGCACGAAAGTCGCAGATTGATAATGAAACAAGTAAAAATCATGC
>Ga0066850_10001709_pt1 | contig 11401 bp, 9 predicted proteins | sample ETNtaG_4_FD_67282 | JGI IMG/M metagenome (GOLD analysis project Ga0066850, IMG submission 67282) | Marine microbial and viral communities from oxygen minimum zone, Eastern Pacific Ocean - ETNP201406SV67 | ecosystem: Environmental > Aquatic > Marine > Oceanic | place: Pacific Ocean: Eastern... | reverse complement strand
GGGTAAACAGGAAAAGAAAGGCGATTGCTAGGACGAGAACCATGTTCTTCATGTTCCGTTTTTTCTTCTTTGTTCGACGTTTTCCACCTCGCCTAACATTGAGGCCCGGGGGTGGGCCTTTACGCGCGCGATGAACAGTTTGACCACCAGGGGTAGGGGAGCCAACGCGCATTGTCAGACCCCTTGTTCCCAGTACAACCCGGCCACAACTATGGCAAATATTCGAACTCGTCGGGTTCGGGCTCATACAGTACGGACAGCGTGCCATTCAGCCCTACTGTAGTCAGTAGCACCTTCAATGTTCGTGGTGCGTCCCTGTGGGACGCAGCATCATTCCGCCTCTTCATCCCGATTCACGGAACGGACACCTGTGGAAACACCGGTTCTCTGCAATCGTTTCCACTCCTGCTTCATCCGAGGAGACAATCCTGTTTGCAGCCAAATTGAATCGGCCTGATTTTGTCCCCAAATTATTGCTGGTGGAATCATCAATAGCATGAATGGGATAACCATTCCAAATGCCAATGTAATGAGTAACATTGAGTATAACAGCATGGCCTTGAAGGCAGGTTTGAATCTTCGACCTTCCAATGCGTTCCATCCTTGCCATGATGATATGATTGCGATTGACCAAGGAACTATTCCTGCTATAAGGCCTCCAAAAAGTAGAGTTTGCCATCCGAAACCACTGACGAAGAAACCGACAGAATCATCTGTTGATTCAAATAATCTGTATATAAATCTGACAACCAACATCGAACCGATTCCCAAGCCGAATGTCCATCCTGCTGTTGGTTGCCCCTTCAGGCGACGTACGCCCTCTCTGGTAAGCATGAACATTGTCAAAAGCGACAAGGAAAGTGAAAGGACAAGGGATGCAAATATTGTTGGGATAATTGGTTGACCCAACCATAAGGGATCTAGGACCAGTGTGGAACTGAGGAATTGGAAAATTGCACCTGCAAAAAATCCGTACAGTAGTAGGCGAGTAGCTGTAGGTAAATCGTAAAATCCAACCATTTTTGACATGCCACCTCTCCATCCAATCCAAACACCGATGATGCCTATGGATGTTGCAACTTGCAGTTGCCAGAGTGGAACGGTTAGATCTGCCACACTTGCGGCTTCCTGAGCCCCTTCTTAGGCTTGTCCGGCCCTTCGGGCCGTTCCGAGGGGTTCTTACGAGTAATGCTAGAGGACGGAGTGATGGCACTTGAGGGGTTGAAGGCTGGTATCTTTGGCGCCATTGGTCGACTCAAGGGGAAGCGAAAGCTCGATGAGGCGGAAATGAAGGAATTGTCCAAGAGTATTCGCCGTGCTCTTCTTGAGGCAGATTTCAACGTAAGACAGTCAAAAGAAATCACTTCTCGATTAGAAGAACGGATGGTTGAGGAAGAACCCAGACCAGGGGTTACACTTCAAACACATGCAATGAATATCATCTATACAGAATTGGTTCGTCTATTGGGCCCACCGAAGGAGATTCTCCCCCATAATCAAACCATCCTTATGGTCGGACTTTATGGACAAGGAAAAACGACCACGACGGCGAAATTAGCCGAATGGTGGAGGAAGCGGCACGGAATCAAGGTCGCTGTCATCGAGGCAGACGTTCAACGACCAGGGGCCTATGCTCAATTGCAACAACTGTTAGGGGATTCACCTGTCGAAGTTTATGGTGAACCCGACAATAAGAATGCTGAACAAATCGTTAGGAATGGTTTGGCTAAAGTCGGAAACGCAGATGTTGTCATCGTTGACACAGCAGGGCGAGATAGACTTGATGATGAATTGCAGGCAGAATTGGAACGAATTCACAAAGTTGCCAATGCTACTGAACGATTCCTAGTCATCGATGCACAGGTAGGACAGGCAGCAGGCCCTGTCGCTGCAGGGTTTCATGAATTGGTAGGTGTATCAGGTGTTATCGTATCCAAACTTGATGGTACGGCGCGTGGTGGTGGGGCACTATCTGCTGTTGCAACCACAGGTGCACCGATTGTTTTCATTGGTGAAGGTGAGAAAGTATCAGATTTAGAGAAATTTGAATCTGATAGGTTTATTTCTCGATTACTTGGAATGGGTGACATTCGTGGTCTCATAGACATTGCACCCGATGCACTTGATCAAGAAGAAGCAATGCGATTGACAGAGAGAATGATGTCGGGTAGATTCACACTCAATGACATGTATAAACAAATGGAAATGATGTCTAAAATTGGAACAATCGACAAAATAGTTTCACACTTACCCAGTTCATTTTTCGGTGGCTTAGGTGCCATGGACAGAAAGCAAAAGGAAGAAATGCAAGGCAATCTAGAACGCTTCAGAGTCATCATGGATTCGATGACTGATGATGAAAAGAATGAACCCCAGATTCTCAAGGCGGACCGTATACGACGAATTGCCAGAGGTTCAGGCGTCAAGGAAAAAAATGTAAGGGAATTACTCGCCCAATGGAATCGTTCTAGAAAGATGATGAAGGGGATCAAGGGTAATCGAAAACTCCGTCGCCAAATGAAGGGCATGATGGGTGACATGGACGACATGGATATGCCGATGTGAGATTATGAATCGTAGATTCGCAATCATTGGACACCGTGCACCTTCTTCGGGGAAAATAAATCTTAACGATTTAGCCGGTTCGTCAGGGAGAATGGATGTTTTAGCTCGTGCAGTCAATACTGCTCTTTTCCTTTCACATGGTATCCGTGATGATACAGACATCACACTTCATTTGATGGGTGGGCCGGGTCCCTCTCGAAGAATTTGGTTCCAAGGGTCCAGATTACGTGGCGTCCATCCTGATGAACGAGCCATTGCAGGACATATTGCAAAAGTATTGAAGGAGCCGGTTCCTGCAATTGGCCAACTCGTTGAAATTCATCAAGGATTATGGAATTTAGGTGGAGGAATTGAACAAACTATTCATGATTGGACTCGTGAAGATGTACGGATATTTTCACTCGATGCATCTGGTGTACCATTCGATAGTGCCGCCCACCACTCTGATTCCATTGGATTCATTTTATCAGATGATCGGCCATTTACTGATGATGAAGTTCAATCTATGGAAAATCTCCAGAAAATTTCACTAGGAGACACATGGCTTCAAGGGCACGCCTGTATTTCCATATTACATCACTTATTGGACTAATTAAGCCAGCTAGGGAATCCCTGTTCGTCTTCAGACAATGCCCCTTGCAATATTGAATCGGGAACATTTAGCGGATGGGTTTGTGGCCATGTTGGTAGCGGAGAAATGACTACATTACCTGCCATCAAACTTGAGCAATCAGTTCGAGGAATTGGTTCATCCTCAATGGATTGCGCACCAACGATGAATCCTCTATTGCCTTTGCTAGGCTTCGTCGCCCCATGGTACCACCTGGCTCCAAGTGGAACAGTTTCAACTCTACCCGACCATGTATGTGGTGTGTTCAAATTCAGAATGATATCACCGCTTCGAAATGCCTCTCTGATACGTTCATTCATCGGCATATCCCCATCTGCCCAGGGGCAATGATGGCTACCTCGAGTACGCATTAGATTGGATGGTTCATCATCAGCAACCAACAATGCACGGTCTATGAGAGAGAGAATCGCCTCTGTTCCAATAGAGAAATCTTCATGCAAATATGTCCCAAGGCTTAGTGCAATTGCCGGCAACCCGTATAGAGCCGCTTCCCTAGCCGCGGAAACAGTACCTGAATGGACGACATCGATGGAAATATTCGGGCCACGATTAATCCCTGAAATACACATACGTGGACGGATTGTTTCTGCCCATGAATCAAAACCCTGATCGATGGCTACTATTGTGCAATCGCAAGGAGTACCATCTAAACTGAAAATTCTGATTGGAGGCCCATCAGGGTCTAGTCCGAGAGTTAATGCTAGGTCATTACGATCTTCAAAAATAAGTTCTTTTTTCAAAGACAAACGCATGGCTGAGGCAGATTGTTCATGTGCAGGGGCGAGGACTGCCAAGGGATGGCCTCTTTCATGTAAAATTTGAATCAATCGATGTAAACCAGCAGCTTCGATTCCGTCATCATTGGTCAGGAAAAGTGGTTCCTTCCATGCCATCATATCGCCTCGTATACCAACAGCGCGCTATTCTCTTGTTCTTCAGTTAATCTGCGGTTGGTACCGACAATTGCCATCGCTGTACCGGCTATCATGAATGGGCCGCCAATCAAGGTCCAAAAATTGGGGACATCTTGTACATCTAGGAACCACCCTAGAAGTCCCCCCAATAGAGGCTCTAGAATCACACTGACAGAAATGACCAGCGGTGGGAGCCACTTGAGGCTGGCATTGATTCCAGTATGTCCTGCCAATCCAGGACCAAGGGCCAAATATCCGATGAGTAATATCCACGTGGTATCAGTCCAACCAAATACGGATGAATCAACAACAACAGTAGACAGAGTTGCACCTTCTGCAAAAATTGCATGGATTGTTAGGAATATTGCTGCAATAGCAGTTACTGGGAATGCATAGAGGAATAACGGCATTTTTCTTTCTCCGCGTAATACACGGCCTGCTGCAAAATATCCGACAATGGCGACGGCTCCCAAAAACGCTGCGGCATCACCAATCAATGTCACATTACCTGAACCCGCGTCCTGAATGGCTAATATTGCCCCAAAAACTGCGATGACTGCCCCCCAACTTTCCCATCTGTGTGGGGTGATACGGAGTGCAAACATAGCCGATACGATTAGCAGTGGGTGGGCTGTAACAAACAGCAGACTATGTGTAAGTGAGGTGTGGTCCAATGACCAGACCCAACTACCAAAGTGAATCCATAGGCATATCCCTGAACCAAGGATAATTCCTGCAACAGTTCGATCCCATTCAAATGATTCTGAACCTTTTCGTAATTGCCATATGAAGAATGGGAATAGTACGACTGAAGTTGCTTGTAACCTCCATGCAGCCTTCAATAATGGTGTGGCAGAAATCAGTTTGAATACTGCGCCAGCGCTTGAAACAGCCAGTACTGCAATTCCGAGAATGACCCATGCATGGACCGGGGGCGCCCGGGAATTCTCCACGAAAACACCTCAGGATTCAGTAGCGGAACGGCCAAAGATTCCCGCACTCTTGAAAAGCAAATAGATACCACCAAAGATGATGATATTAATCAATGTAAATCCAATCAACCTGACAATCCAGTATGCACTTCCAAACAAATCAACAATCACTGGAATTTCATCGAGTACAGCCAAAATTGCACTTTCTACACCAAAGAATGCCTCTCCAGTTAGGGCTCCAGCAGCAATCATGAAAGTTGTTAATAGAATCAGTGCTCGTTTCTTTTCAGCACTGGAATTTCCTTCTTTTTCTCGTATCTTTTCAACAACAGGATCGAGCCGTTTTGCCTGCCACCAATCACGACCTGCGCCTCCAATCATCATTGGGAAGGTGTAGGGTGTTGGAAGATACATTCCCAATCCGAATGAAGTCCCCATTCCTGTTGCCCATTCAATAAATGCTCCCAAAAGGAAGCCGAAGAATAAGGCTGACATGTTGCCTTGACCTTCTGCAAGCATGACTGTGAACCCTGCAAAGGCGTTGGCTTGTGGTGCCAATAATTCAATGGTTCCATTGGCCAATAAATCAGACAAAAAGATGGCCATTCCTGCGCCCAAAATTGCACCAGGTACAACACCCATAATGTTGCCTTTGGATATGTGATAAGGGCGGTTTCCGATGTATAGGCTGTTTTTGTAATCGGCCACCACGGTACCAGACATAGATATTGCACTGCCAAATACAGTGGTTCCCACCAATGCGATTAGAATGGCTTCTTCTTTTTCCAGTCCGAAGAAATCTCCGTATCCTAGGAACAGTCCAAGTAGCATGAGGAGGACAATGAATGATGTCCCAGAAACAGGTTCGATTCCAGTTTCACCCATTACTCGAACTGCAATTGCACCCAGCAAGAACGTGGTCAGTATGAGGACCAGTGCGAATACCAATGCTGCAGCAATTGGGAAACCACCAATCCAGAAAATGAGTATCATCGCAAAGAATGAGAATATCATGAATAGAGGAATGTGGTGTAAGGGCCATTCGTACCAACCTTTTCCTTCGATGTATTCTTGACCTTTTTCACCGCCGAATGCTTTGGCAATATCACCGAAAATCGAAATGAATGTTGGTGCCATTTTCAACAAACCTAGTAATCCCCCTCCAAGGATTGCTCCAATTGCAATTGTACGAATTAATGACTTGTATGCGATCCATTGTACTGGGCCACCCAAATCTTGCAATGGTGTGTACTGAGATGCACCAGATATAGGATCAATTCCTGTGAATGTTGGGACACTGAAAAATACTGCAAGTGGAATGAGGAAGAACCATGCAACAAATGACCCAAGGTTCACGAGGAATGCTACTCGCATCCGCATGAACCATCCAACTGCGAATAGTGTAGGACTGAGTTCGACACCGAGGAATGTATAGGAAAATGGATTGGATTCGTTGAAGAAGGTGATTCCATTAGCCTGGGCATGGCCATGAGCCAATTCGCTTGGCTGGTGTATCCAACGCTCAGAATAGATTGAGGCAAGGCCCCACTCATCACCACTAGCGGTCGATGCTAGTTTGTCGGCTGCTGAGTAGTTGCCATAAATTGCCTCACCATCTAGATCGTATCCAGTGATGTGGTCCTTCCAGAACAATGGATAATCGATTACGAACATGAAACCCATTGTCAAAACAGTCCACAAACCTACAGTTTGTAGGCTTTCTTTGGCCGCCTCAGCAGCACCGGAATTAACGTCGGCAGCAATGTCCAGCATTTTCAGGGTCGCTTCAAAACCAGGCATTGGCAGAGGATCTTCAACCAACCAGACTCGACGGAAGATGATGAAGTACATGACTCCAAGGAACCCAGCAAACATACTGGCCACAATTCCAATAAATGCCAATTGGAATACATCAATACCGGATAATAGTGGTTCTCCGTTCACATGATATTCAGATTTGAATTCAGACGATAATAAGAAAATTGCCGGGAACGTAAAGATAAATCCAGTGGATGCGTGTGTTGCTCCAGTTGTTGCACTCGTGGAAATATTCACTTCAGAAGGAGACCATTTAAGGGCCATCCCAAGTAGATAAGCAACATACCATGCAGCGGAAACTGCAAGACCAATCTTCAATCCAATGTATGCTGTCACACCACTGAAAATTGAACCGATTAATATCCCGATCATAATTTTCCCTAACGACCAGTGGCTAATCTCAAACGATTCTTCGAGATTCTTTTCCTCGAAATATTGTTCAAGCAAACCGGTATTGAGATTGTTGTACATATCCTCGTCAAGCCATGTAAGTGAACCTGACTCAATAGCAGCCAAGCCTTTGGCAGTGACAGGTTGTCGATATGCGGACTTACGAACCCCCGACATTACGACACCCGCTCCTACGGAGCGGTCTGTGGGTACCGTGCAGGGGTCTTAGGCTTGTGGGGGGGTGCACGTGGTTAATCCTGTGAATTGAGATTCAGTGAAAGTGTGTATGATGACACATCATATCCCAAACTTTGGTACAGACTGAGAGCCTCGTCATTCAGGGCGTAAACAGATAGTCGAACTTCGTTTGCACCCCGCATTCTACATTCGTGTTCACATTGTCTGACCAAAGCTGTTGCAATCCCACGGCGACGTGCGTGCGGTTCCACCCAAACATCTGCAATTTCCCAAATTTGAACGGGCGCATCTAGAATGAATCCATCTTTAGAAAATGTGCAAATACCCACCAATTCACCCGCAAGTCTTGCAATCAGTAAGCGGCCTTGACGAATTCTTGACTCAAGAAATCTATGAACTCGTTCTGTGTTATTTAGACTGCGTAAATCATTTGATGGGCCACGGTGATCTAGACCCTGTTGATGATTCAGTAGACGCCACCATGCTGGTTCGATTGCAGAAAAATCTGTTGTTTCCGCAATTTTGATAGATAGTGAATCCGTTGTTGTAACCAGATGTATCACCAGTCTGGCGAATCAATGGTCGCGGATAATCTTGTAGCGTCCCATGGCTTCCATCCAAAGGATTTCAGAGCCACCTTCTAGAGTCATTCCGGGCTCCAATGGAAGGATGAGTGTTTCGTATGTCTTGTTGTCCATAGCGTGAACCTCGCTACCTTCAACGTGAGTAATGATGGCTGAACCCTTTTCGATTAATGGTACGCTGATAGTGTCGGTAACGGGTGCAACGTGGCTCTTCTTTTGGCCAGTAAAAATATCTTCGAGCTCAATCCGTGCTTTGGCAGCACCGTGCTTACCGGGCTTTCGTTTGGTCATACTAAGAATCTTGTACGCATTTTCTTCAAGTGCGACATAGCGGCCCACTTTAATTGTTCGAACTTCCACTCGCGTAGTGCCAGGCATGGGTATCAATCCGATTCCATCGGTCGCGACTTATCAGGGTTCGGTAAGCCCCGGTCAGAATCAGCCGCTCTGAGTTGATAATCGATGTGTGCATCAGTAAGGGTAGAAACCCTGACCTGATTTCCGGCCCAATTTTCCTTCACTCACCATTTTGATTAGTAGAGGCGCGGGTGCATATTTGTCATCACCAAGTCCTTCATGCAGTACATTCATGATATGGAGAACTGTGTCATTTCCAATCAAATCTGCCAATGCAAGGGGGCCGATGGGGTGATTCATTCCAAGTTTCATGATTCCATCGATTGCTTCAGGTTCGGCCACTCCATCTTGTAATGTTAAAATGGCCTCATTGATCATTGGACATAGAATCCGATTGGATACGAATCCGGGTGAATCATTGCAGCATAAGGCTGTCTTGCCCATCTTTTCACTTGCTTCAATAACTGCTTCAGTGACATCAGAATCTGTTTGTGAACCATTGATAATTTCAACCAATTTCATGATTGGTACTGGATTCATGAAATGCATCCCTATGACTTTGTTTGGTCGCGAAGTGGATGCCGCGATATCATTGATGCTGATACTACTCGTATTACTTGCGAGAATGGCTTCAGGTTTGCAGATTTCATCTAGTTCTGCAAATGTTGAGAATTTCAAATCAGGGATTTCTGGAATTGCTTCTACGACAAGATCTGCATCTGCTGCTGAACGTCGATCAACTGAACCAGTAATCCGAGAAAAGGCGGCGTCTGCATCTTCCTGATTCATCCTTTCTTTGGAAACCAATTTCGACAGAGATTTCTGTATAGTTGCCATTCCATTGTCAACATAATCCTGCTGAATATCAATCATTGTAACATGATAGCCTGCACAAGCTGCAACTTGAGTGATGCCATTTCCCATCTGTCCTGCGCCCAGTACAGCCATCTTCTGAATGCTCATAATTTGTTCCAATCGGTGTCGATTGATTACCCCTTCGGGGAATCCATTCAGCTACCAAATTCGGTCCAATCATCCATTTCGGGTGTACGGTACCACCAGATGCCTTCGTCATACCACCACTCGCAACCATTCTCATCGACCTTGTAATTTGGATCATCTTCAGGTGCAAGTTGTTCTTCAGATTGAATCTCCACTTCTGGAGTCGTAGCTACATCCCGTACGATTGAGCGTTGTTTCTTTTGTTTCTTTTTCGGCTTGGCCAAAGTCAAACTCAGGGCACCACCTACTGCAATAAGCAATATTGTGAATACTGCAATCAAAATTATCGTAGTTGTACTCATCCGACTTGAACCTCGTTCATCAGTTTGGTTGCCACCCGCACTATCAACTGCTGAAACCCATTGGGTTCCGTTCCACTTCATCCATTGGCCATCTTCAGCACCATTTTGTGCTGGAACCCATTGGTCACCGACCAACATCATCCATTGACCATTTTCACCATCTGGATAGATATCGTCAGGGCAACCAGGATTCTCATTATCATACTCATGAACTGTTTCCACGAATGCATGCAATGGACACCTATCGGGAAGATCTGCACCTGGGACCAACTGTCCTGGCCATGAACCACTGATTCTCATGATATCATCCGACCATACGCTTAATGCATAATTGTCGTAGAAACCATCACCATCGGTATCTTTCCACTGAGTTCCAATATTGGGAACTATATCTTCAGAGTCAGCCCATCCATCTCCATCACTGTCGATACATCCTCTGAGATTACCGTATGATGTACCGAAATCATTAGGACAATCATCTCCATTGTTTCCTGAAGAATTGTCACCAAATGTATCCCCATCGCTGTCAACTGTTTGAGTTGGATCACCGGGGTACTCATCTACAGAATCAATGGCTCCATCGTCATCTGTATCACGTTCGCTTTCCGAGCAACCATTGTGGTCTACGTCAAGCACTTCATTTTCGGGTGTATTCAGACAAATATCATCAGCATCTGAGACACCATCGTAATCACCATCTCTCTCCGAAGGTGCACAGCCTAGGTTATCGACCAATAAAATTTCATCAACAGGAGTTTCTGCACAGTAATCCGAAAAATTACCAGATAGACTATCCCCATATCCATCACCATCATAATCGGAATGTTGACTGGGGTCATTAGGAAAAGCATCGAGAGTATCGGGCCATCCATCCCCATCATCATCGGGACAGCCCAATTGCCCACCAAGATTAGATGTACCGAATTCATTAGGGCAATCATCCGCTAAGAAGCCATCGGGATTATCACCAAACCCATCTCCATCACGATCCTTTTGCTGAGTAATTTCATTAGGAAATGCATCGCCATATTCGGTAACTCTGACACCATTAATCACATTGGCCCAGGTATAATTGTCACCAACCCCATCGCCATCATTGTCGGCCCATTGAGATGGATTTCCAGGGAATACATCATTCAGGTCCGACCAACCATCGCTATCGGTGTCTAAACAGCCAAATCTATCCTGATGAGACAATCCGTATTCCGTTGGGCATGAATCTGCCTCAAACCCGGCAAACTCATCTCCAAAACCATCTCCATCTGTATCGTTCCATTGCGACGGTTCTGAGGGGAATGCATCCGCAGTATCAGCCCATGTGTCCCCATCTGCGTCTGGGCATCCAATTGTTGGTTGCGTACTTGTTCCTGCTTCATATGGACAATCATCTTCCGTGTTGATTAAGCCATCTCCATCATCATCCAATTGATTTTGAGCACAACCAGATGCATCTACAGGAAGGCCGGCTTCAGTATTTGTACAATTGTCATCACCGTTCCAAACTCCGTCGCCATCATCATCAGGCAAGAGATGACGAAGATTAACACCGATTCGGTCAGCTGCCATAACACGTGAAAATGGATCCAAGCGAACAAAACCGATTTCATCGAAATTGTCCTGTCCTTCTTCACTGAGCATCCATGAAAGGAATGGACGAAGTATGTCGAGATCTTCTTCATTAATCACTAGTCGATAATCATCCTGAAAT